>Ga0256405_10003680_pt1 | contig 31028 bp, 30 predicted proteins | sample RumenRJG_02DNA_FD_189096 | JGI IMG/M metagenome (GOLD analysis project Ga0256405, IMG submission 189096) | Bovine rumen microbial communities from Lethbridge, Alberta, Canada - RJG_02 | ecosystem: Host-associated > Mammals > Digestive system > Stomach > Rumen | place: Canada: Alberta...
AAAAAATACTTTCTCTTTTTTCCAAAATATTTATTGAAACTACTTCGATAATTGTTTCTTTATAAGAACTATATTTTATTATAAAAAAATACAATCCTCGTTCTTTACGTTTTTTTCTTCTTTTTTTGATTCCATTTTGATTCCATTTTGATTCCATTTTTCACTTTTTTGAACTCTTTTTCCTTGTTTTTTTGCCTCATTTTACGCAAACAGATGTTCTAAAAATCAAATTGGTATAGTTGATAAAAGAATAGTTTTGTCTGTTTTTAAATATCGTTTTATGGCACTTTTTTTGATGCCTGCTGAATTTTTTCGAACATTGACAGAAAATTTTCGCTTAATTTGATAGAAATTTTTCGCTCAATGATAGAAAATTTTCGCTCATTGATTGAAAATTTTCACGCAATGATTGAAAATTTCCACGCAATGATAGAAAATTTTCGCTCATTGATAGAAAATTTTCGCTCATTGACAGAAAATTTTCGAGCATTGACTGAAATTTTTCGCTCACATTGATTGAAAAATTTCGCTCACATTGATTGAAATTTTTCGTTCGCATTGATTGAAAATTTTCACGCATGAAAAAAATCAATCAATGAAGTTTGACTAACTTTGACCTTTGGGCTTTGCAACCATTCTAAATAAATAAAAGAAACTCTTGTCACAGTTGACTTGAGCTTCTTAATTTAATCTATCTTATTTAAAAGTTTAGTGATTACCCAGTTTCAGCTAATATTTTGCTAAGGCTTTTTCAGGAGAACCTCTCCTTATATAGAAGAAAAACACCAGAAAAATTCCCTCAAAATGGCGCTCAACCCTTGCTCGACCTGCGTTTCAGCATATCCCTCTCTCTCCTCAAAAAAGGGGCTTCAGCAGGCAAGCCATGAACGGAAGCATTCAGCTCAAACACTTCTCTTAGGCGCTCGCAAAAGCCCCTCAAACCTTGCCCCTGTTGCGTCTAAGCATGTTCATCTCCCCGCATGGCGGGGCTTCATTAGGCAGACGTTCAAGAGAATTCTTTATCTTATATTTAAATAAATGGATTGATTGAAAATTTTCACGCATGAAAAAAATCAATCAATGCAAATGTCTAGTTTTTGCTAATCATTTAAAACACTCAGGCAAAAAAATTCAGATAAAATGACTGAGCATATTCTCAAAAAAAAATAAAAATTTTTTTGAGCGTCTTTTTCTGATTCGATTCCGATTTAAAAATTATTTTTGATTTTTAAATTTCCTCTGATTTTTATTTTTTTGAACAAAATAAAATTGGTATACCTCATTTTTTGCATTTTCTTTTTATTTTTATTTTATATATAAAAATAATAATTATTATTATATATATAATATATATAAACGTGTGTAGGTGTGAAAAAAATAAAATATTGTTTTTATTCTCAAGAGAAGAACCAGTCATTTTTACTGAATTAATCAGCAACGGGGGATGAAACTGCTCAATCAGAAAAGCAATTCGTATACCCGTGCAGATTAACCATGCAGATGAGCCGTGCAAGCTAGCCATGCAGATGAATCTTTGCCTGATGAGATTCCCTTGTGGTGGGGAGGCAAACCTGCTTAAGCGGAAAGTCAAAACGGCAGACGGTTGATTTTTGCCTCTCTGACGTCCTCTCTGGCAAATTTTAAACCCTTGGTCGGGATAATTGCCCATAAACCGTTAAAATTGCTCAGAACGCATTTCAGAGCGTCAGAGAGAAATCAGCAAAAGCAAGCCATATGGATAAGCCATGCAGATGAACCTTTGTCTAATGTGGTTTCTCCAGTGGGACGGGGTTTTGTAAGAATTGAATTGATGATATAATAAAAAAGTGCATTGACAGCCACCAATGCACAAGTTTAATTTAGAGGTGATATCCTTGAGGGTGTACTCTAATGCGCTTGGCTGGTGGTGTACTGCAATACACCAGAACAAGAGCGCCCCTGCTAGACTATCAGCCTAATTGTTGAATATAGTGTATTTAACAATTATTTTATAGATTATAGTTTGTTTTATATATTATAGCACGGTTTTACGGTTTTAACCACCGTCTAGTTTCGGCTAGGCGGTTTTTCTGTATTGTCTGTATTGTCCCTTGTTTTCAAGAAGGAACAATCGGCTACGTCGGCAAACAATCAATGCCTCGTTTCCCTGTTCCCGTAAATCCTCGGAAATCGGCAAGGCGGTGCAACAGGCAAGGCGGTGCATCCCTTGCGTTAGCAGAACGAAACAGCGTTTTTGAAATCGTGCAAGGAAACACGTTCTTTTAAGGACGTGATGAATTGCTTTTTTTGCTCTTTTGACACATGGGTACAAAAATATGTGTTATAATAATTGATATGAAAGATATAAATAGACTCACATATGGTAGGACATCGGTTTATAATCTTAATTATCATCTCATTTGGGGTACTAAGTATCGCAATAAAGTGCTGAAAGGACACGTTGAAATAGTCTTGAAGCGAACTTTATATGAAATTGCTTCAAAATACGGTTTTACAATTGCCCACATGGAGATTGGAAAAGATGACCACATTCACTTATTAGTGAGCGCACCGCCTAAATTGTCGGTAACGAATATTATGCGCTGGTTGAAAGGGATTTCGGCGTGGCAATTGTTCAGGAAATGTCCGGAATTGCAAACCAGTTACTGGAAGAAGCAGAATCGTCATTTGTGGTCGCCGAGTTACTATGTTGAAAGCATCGGCACGGTTAATGAACAGGCTGTTGCTAAATATATTGATAATCAGCGTCGAAAAGAGGTGAACATAGAATAAACAAAGTCATTAAGGGGATAAAACTGCGATTGTATCCCAATCAATCTCAACGGGAACAGTTATGGCAAATGTTCGGCAACGACCGTTTCGTTTGGAATCAGATGTTGGAAATGGCTAAGGAACGCTATCGGAACAATCCGAACAGTCTTTTCGTCAATGAATACGGCATGAACTATCTTCTGAAACAACTCAAACACGAGTATGCCTTTCTCAAAGAAAGTGATTCCACCAGCTTTCTAGTGGTGAACCACAATCTCGCTCAGGCATTCAAAATGCTATTCAAACATCGGGGCGGTTATCCACATTTTAAGAGTCGACGCTCCTTACGTCAGTCCTATACAGGACGTTCGACCTGTAAGGTTCTTGCCCGTCGAAGAATGCAATTGCCCAAACTGGGCGCAATTCGTACAAGCAAAACTGGTCTTGTCGGTGATGCTAATATTAAGCGTTACACCGTAAGTTATGAACCGACAGGTCGTTACTATCTGTCATTGCAAGTTGAAGCCGAAGTTAATCAACTGCCTAAGACTCATCAATCAGTCGGTCTGGACATGGGTCTCGCTAATCTGGCAATTAGTTCCGACGGTATCAAGTACAGAACTTTTAATGCAAAATGGTTGGAAAAACAAGCCATTCAATGGCAACGTAAATATGCTAGACGCCGTTATCTTGCTCAATGTCAAGTTTGGAAGTGGAATCATAATCGCTCTGACCATTTGGAAGAGCTTGATGATTATTCCAACTGGCAGTGTGCAAGAGTCAATAAAGCCCGCTGTCAGCAACGGATTGCCAATAAGCGCAGAGATTACCTTCATAAGCTGACAACTGACTTGGTTAGGAACTATGACGTGATTGTAATTGAAGATTTGAGAATCAAGAATCTGCAGAAGAATCACCACATAGCCAAGTCAATTGCTAATGCCAGTTGGTATCAATTCCGCACAATGTTGGAATACAAGTGTGCTTGGTACGGTAAACAATTAGTTGTAGTGAAGCCTGACTACACCAGTCAAATCTGTTCGAACTGTGGCTTTAACAGCGGAAGAAAACCGCTAGAAGTCCGTGAATGGTCGTGTCCGAAGTGCGGTATTCACCACGACAGGGATGTTAATGCGGCAGTTAACATCCTGCATAAAGGTTTAAAAGCCATTGGCTAGGGACTAGCCTTGGTAAAATAACGGAGTTCTGTAAGTCAGGTAGCTGGAATACCAACGCAACATCCTGAATACTACTTCGCGTTCCCAGAAGCTCGGTCATTTATGTCCGAACAGTTCACTTTATTTGAATCCTAAAACGGCTTGGATTTTTTCCATGACTTCCGTTGGGATATCGGCATGCTCTACAAAAGAATACTTTCTATGTCGCACGTCCAAAGTCGTCAATTGGTCGCACAATACGAATCCTTGCGTTTTCGTATTTTCTGCCCACTCAACTTCGAGGGGATGCCCTTTCCCTTTTGACGTGAACGGAATCGCCCAAACGAAACTGGTCATTTTGTTCAGCGTTTTTACGCTGACGACAAGCCACGGTCTCACTCCTTTCTGTTCGTTATTCAAAAGCGGTTTAGGCTCGTTGGACGCGAAAATGATGTCTCCACGTCCCAATGCCTTTGTAAAATGTTGCAAGGCTATCATTCCTTTCATGAAAAAATTCGTGTTGGTAATGCCTTCGGACGGCTCGCACGATTATTTTCAATACGGTTCTTCGCCCATTGCTCCGCCTTTGTCTACAAGTTCAGTGTCTATATCATAGTCAAGTGGATGTTCTCGATAAATCCGTGCCAGTAAGCCAGTTTCATCATCAGGTTCAAGAACGAGTCTTCTTCCGACAACTTTAAATTCTACTTCGTCTTTATCTTCAACCTGCATGCGGTCGGCAACGGCTTTCGGCAATCTGACCGAAAGACTGTTGCCCCATTTAGCCACTTTCAGTCTTCCTTCCATTTGTTTTCCCTCCTTAAGAATGTTGATACAATTAGCTCAACAAATTCATCATATCATCATTTCCCTCAAATCGCAAATCGGCTGAATTTCAGCGGTCTTCTTTAGGTTTTCTAATGCTTTTTTTCAATTCCTCGATTTCCTCAAGCTCTCTTTTTGCGTATTCTTCTTCCGACAATCCCGATTCGGCAACCGCCTTTTCGTTCTGAATACGTGCCAACTCATCAAAATCCGTTGCGTTTTCGGATTCGGCTTTTCCGCTCGGCTTTTTCACAAGCGTTTTCTGCCAGTTCGCAAAAGCCGTTTTCAGATACGTGTTGAGGTCTTTCGGCTCGTTGAGCATATGCGCCTTCACGTAATCAAGATGTCTGATGAGCATTGCCTTGTCGCTTGTTTTCAAAAACTCGTCGTATGCGCTCGTGATTTCGTCAAGACTAGCCACCAGTTCAAAGTCGGTCACGGCAAGCGGGTTCAGCAGTCGGCTTCCCAAAAGAAGCGCAAAGCTTTCCCTTGCCATGACGGTTTGAGCCTTTTCCTGTGCGTTGATGCGGTTCTGCTCGTCGGCTTTGAGAACAGAAACTTCCGCGTCAGAATCGATTTGAAACCTTACCCATGCAATGGCTCGTCTTTTTTTGACTTTTTTGTATCTGACCTTCAAGTTCGTTTTTTCGTTAATTTCTTCAACCGCCTTGGAAAGCACTCCCCGCTCAAATTCGCTGAAACTGCCAGTGAAGCTGTGCGTCGTATCGGTAATTCGTCGAAGGTCTGTGACCGAAACTAGCGGTGAATGCCATTTTTCCAAATCAAATCCGTGTTTTGTGCCGTTTTTGGCATAATATTCATATTGGTTGCGATACATCATCATCAGCTTATAGAGAATTATCGAAAATTTGCTTTCAAAGCGTCTGATGCAGTCTAAATCGTATATCGTGAATTTCTTTTTCAGTTCCGTCACATATGGCATGATTTCGGGAGTAAATGTGATTTTGACGGGAGTATTTTCCTTTGCGCTCCAGCTTATCATGCTGACGGGCGATATAATTCGACTTTCGTTGCCGACTTCCTTGTCTTCGGGAAGGCAAAACTTGCTTTCGTCCCGAAGAGCGACAAGCGCTTTAAAAAGCCTTTGACTTCTGTTACTCTGCTTGGCGGACAATCCCATGTATTCGTAGACTACCTGTCTGTCGATATACGCATCCCTGTTTGTCGCATCGTTTCTGTTCAGTCCGCTTACGGCTAGTTCAAACAGTTTCAGCGACAAGCTCGTCATGTGAGTAAGACTGGTGATGATTGCATTGCTTTGTGCCGTAAATTCGTTGTCAAAAAATTTTAACTCGTTCTTTCTGTTCATGTTTTTTTCCTTTCTATGACTTGTGAGTACCTCAAGTCATAGTTAATCACTAAAACATTGATAAATCAACAAAAAAATAGCTAAAAATGACTTCTTCTGTCACAGGTCATAGTTCCTCTACAATTAGGTCATAGTTAGAAAAAATGCTACAAACGTTGATATGAAGCTGTTTCTTTGAGGTTCACCCTTAAAAATGACTTCTTTCGCCACAGGTCATAGTTGCTCTACAATTAGGTCATAGTTGCTCTACAATCAGGTCATAGTTCCTCTACAATCAGGTCATAGTTCCTCTACAATCAGGTCATAGTTAAATCGCTGAATTCCGCACCGTTGAGCGATTTTTGTTTTCCGAAATAAGAAATATAGAAATATAGAAAAGATATATAGAGAGAAAAAACGCCGATTAACGAAAAAAAAGACAATCCTCCTCGGACTGTCTTTTATCACTACTTTTTCATGCTGATGTAGCATTTAAAAAACAAACGTTGTCAAATCAAGGATAATTCGACGTAATGCTACATTTTCTCGCAAACGTAGCTTTTCGATACATTTTTGTAGCACTTGCTCAATCCGTTGGGGGACAAGGCTTTTGCAAGCAAATGCTACATTTGAGCGGAAAAGTATGTATTCGTATCAATTAATAAAAAAAAGCAATCCTTCTCGGACTGCTTTTTCGTCAAATTCTGCTTTCGCCCATTCCGCCTTGCCAGCTCGTGGATGAAACGGGCTTGACATACGTTGACTTATCTCCCGCAAAAGACGGTTTGTGATTGGCGGGCGTGCCTCCGAACTGATACCAACGTTCGGAAACCCAACTTCTAAGCGCTTCGGAAGCCCGTGAAAATTCTGCTTCGGCATCGGCAAACACTTTGGTTTTCCTGTCGGCTTTCGTGAGCATTTCCTCTGTTGCCGAAGTCAGCATTGCCACCGCCCTTTTTCCTCTTGACGAGTTGCCTTCCCCGTTCATGGTCTGAGCAAGCGAATTCAGCTCTTTCAGCAGACGTTTCAGTTCTTTAGCGTCAGCCGACGTTTCGCCTTTTTCAAGGCTGATTGCAAGCGTGTCGTATTTTTCGGCAATCTCGTTTATCCTGTCCGCATTTGCTTCCGTATGCTCGTACTTTCCGCTTCGGTAGCTTTCCAGTTCGGAGATGATTTGCGATGGCAACGGTTCTTCTTCCCAGAAAAGCGTTCTTTTCACGTTTCGCCAGTTCAGCCCCGATTCGGCTCGACCCTCGTATCTTGCCTTTCCGTTCTCTGCAGAAACGTGTTCCGTGTTTTTGTCCTCAAGAAAACATTCGACCGCAAATTTCACCGTCTGAGCAAATTCCGCTTCCGTTTTCGGTTTTCGGCTTTCAAATGCCTTTTTCAGAGGTTCAGTCAGAACGTTTTCTTCTCTTCTTTCGGCAAACAGTCGGTCGGCAAGCTCTGCGATTCCTTTTTCATCGGGTACGAGAGAAATTTTCGATTCATTGCGTTTTCGCCTGATTGTGACGACTTTCCCCGAAAAGGCATCGTTCGTCAACGTTCTCAGTTCGACCAGTTCGGCTCTTGCATCCCTGTTCTCGTCGGCTTTCAGTTTCGTCAGCCATTGCGTCAGTCTGCGGTACTCCCTTTCAAACGATTTTTCCGTTTCTAAAAGCCTTGCTTCGATTTCTGCTTCGGCTCCTTTCGGAAGCTTCGTTGAGATTTCCCTTATCGGCTTTGCCTTTTCCCAGAACGTTCTGAAAACGTCGTCTCTTGAAATTGCCTTTTCCGCCGTTTTTTCAGCATTTCCGTCGGATTCTACGACAAAATCGTTGCTTTCTCTGACCCACGAGTTGAATACGTCGATTTCAGTTTTGAGCCTTCGTTCCGTTTCGGCATCGACTTTTTTTCTTCTCTCTCCCGAATTCAGCATTCTTCCGACGTTCAGTCGCCATGCTCTTATTGCCCCGTTGTTCTTTCTGCGCCTTTCGTTGACCGTCAGCGCCCGCTTGAGTTCTGCTTCGATTCGGTCAATCAGCTCAAGCTCTGATTCCACTTCCCTGTAAGTCAATCAAATCATTCCCTTTCGTTCGTTTCCTCAATCATACCATGTATTGCCCCGTTTCACCGCTTCCTTTCCGCCTAAGCAGTTCCGTTCTGCCCACCACAAGAAAATCTCATCAGGCAAAAGTTCATCTGCATGGCTCGTCTGCATGGCTTGCTTTTGCTGATTTCTCTCTGACGCTCTGAAATGCGTTCTGAGCGATTTTAACGGTTTGTGGTCAATTGTCCCGACCAAGGACTTAAAATTCGTCAGAGAGGACGTCAGAGGGGCAAAAATCAGCTACAGGATGTTCTGACTTTCCGCTTAAGCAGGTTTGCCTCCCCACCACAAGGAACTCTCATCAGGCAAAGGTTCATCTGCATGGCTTATCCGCATGGCTAGCTTGCATGGTTGATTTGTATGATTCATCTGCATGGTTAATCTGCACGGGTATACGAATTGTTTTCTTGGTTGAGCAGTTTCATCCCCCGTTGCTGATTAATTCAGTAAAAATGACTGGTTCTTCTCTTGAGAATAAAAACAATATTTTATTTTTTTCACACCTACACACGTTTATATATATTATATATATATAATAATAATTATTATTTTTATATATAAAATAAAAATAAAAAGAAAATGCAAAAATAAGGTATACCAATTTTATTTTGTTCAAAAAAATAAAAATCAGAGGAAACTTAAAAATCAAAAATAGTTTTCAAATTGAAATCGAATCAGAAAAAGATGCTCAAAAAAAATTTTTATTTTTTTTTTTGAGAATATGCTCAGTCATTTTATCTGAATTTTTTTGCCTGAGTGTTTTAAATGATTAGCAAAAACTAGACATTTGCATTGATTGATTTTTTTCATGCGTGAAAATTTTCAATCAATCCATTTATTTAAATATAGTACAAAAAACTCTCCTGAACGTCTGCCTGATGAAGCCCCGCCATGCGGGGAGATGAACATGCTCAGGCGCAATGAGAGCAAGGCTTGAGAGCCTTTCGTGAGCGTATGAAGCAAATGCTTCAGCTGAATGTTTCCGTTCATGGCTAGCCTGCTGAAGTCCCTTTTTTGAAGAAAGAGAGAGATATGCTGAAATGCAGGCCGGGCAAGGGTTAAGCGCCATTTTGAGGGAATTTTTCTGGTGTTTTTCTTCTATATAAGGAGAGATTCTCCTGAAAAAGCCTTGACAAAATATTAGCTGAAACTGAGTAATCACTAGCTGAAACTGGGTAATCACTAAACTTTTAAATAAGATAGATTAAATTAAGAAACTCAAGCCAACTGTGGCAAGGGTTTCTTTTGTTTATTTAGAATGGTTGCAAAATTCAAAGGTCAAAGTTGGTCAAACTCCATTGATTGATTTTTTTCATGCGTGAAAATTTTCAATCAATGCGAACGAAAAATTTCAATCAATGTGAGCGAAAAATTTCAGTCAATGAGTGAAAATTTTCTATCAATGTGAGCGAAAAATTTCAATCAATGCTCGAAAATTTTCTGTCATTGAGCGAAAATTTTCTATCAATGAGTGAAAATTTTCAATCATTGCGTGGAAATTTTCTATCATTGCGTGAAAATTTTCAATCATTGCGCGAAAATTTTCTATCAAATTGAGCGAAAATTTTCTATCAATGCGCGAAAAATTTCAGCAGGAACTAAAAAAATCGCCATAAGGCGACACTTAAAAACAGATAAAACTATTCTTTTATCAACTATACCAATTTTATTTTTAGAACATCTGTTTGCGTAAAAAAAGACGATTTCGCATTGGAAATCGTCGCCAGAAAATCAGATTCGTTACAATATTTTCAGCTCTGCTTCGATGTGCGGTTCTTCCCCCGCTTTGGCGCATCGTTTCAGCAGATTCATGCTCTGTATCAGCTTGTCGTCCAGTTCGGCATTCTTGAAGGAACGGCTTTCAAATATCATGTCCGTGAGCGCCTTTGCGTAGTTATCTATGTCGGGTCGGCTCAACGGGAAAGGTTTGCCGTCCTTTCTTGCCTTGACCACGAAAACGGCGTTGAGAGCATATCCGCAAAAGTCGGGCTGAAATCTGCCCGTGTCAAGGTTGCGGATGTTGCGCCCATCCTCAAGATACAGGCATTCTTTGAGCAGTCGGTAGTCGGTGTCGAAAAGCCAGTCCTCAAACCACAGATTCGTTTCGTCACGCCATTTCCGATACGTCTTCGGCATGAACATGTGGCTTGGTCTGCCCGTTTCGGACGAGTAGTTCGGGCGCATTGCCGACTGGGGAGCAAACGGAACGATAAACCTCATTTTTTGTTCCTCTTTGCAAGCAGTGCTTCGATTTTTTTCCGTTCGTCAAGCCATCTTGCACTTGGCTCTGTCATTCTCGCAATTGCCTTTCTGATGTTTTCGAGCCTTTGATTCAGTTGTTCGGTCGAAAGCGTTTCGAGGTATTCCGTGCGAATCATCCCTTGTTTGTCCCTGCTTTTGACCGATGTCTCCGTCGGCTCTTGCGAAATGGTCTCTTTTTCAGCTTTTTCGGCTTTCGCTTCGTTTTGCCTCTGCATGCGTTTCCTTGCGGTGTCGTATCCGTTGACGAATTTTCCCCGATTGCGGGTTGCTTTTGCGGGAGGTTCTTGTTCTTCAAGCTTCTTCCAGTATCCTTGAAGGCACACGAGCTGTGTCACCGTCAGCTTGCTCATCAGCACGTTTGTTCGTTCGTCTTTGTCTTTTTCTTCCGTTTCGACGAATTTTCCGCCTTCATAAGCGAAACCAAGGTCTTGAAGCAGTCTGGAAACCGCTTTGGTGTTGGCAAACGCTCCGTTGAGCATGATTTGCTTCGATGATACGTCCGTACGGTTGAGCGCTTCGAGATTGAACAGGTGAGTTGTCAGTGCGCCTGTTATGTTTCTGATTTGCCCTCTGAGTGCAAATTTGGAAATGCATTCTTCCTTGTATAGCCTGTCTTTTTCGGCTTCGGTCATTTCTTCTTCGGTCATTTCTTGTTTCCTTCTTTCAGTATTTCTGCATAGTATCTTTCAAGTGCATTTCTCTGCTTGTCCGTCATTTTCTGCCAGTCGGTCATGATTCGGCTCTGTCCCGCATTTTCCAACGTGAGCTTCTTTCCCGTGCGGGCGACTTCGATTTTGTCATTCTCACGCCAGCCGAGAACGTCGAGAACGTCTTTCGGGATACGGATTCCGAGACTTGTTCCCCACTTTGAGAGTCTTGTCTTCACGAAAATTCCCCCTTTCGGCAATATTATACAATTTTCAGTCATGCTTGAGCAAGCATTTGATATATCTTTCAAGATATATCACAAATGTGTTACATATATCTTTTATATATATGTGCTTAAAAAATACGAAAAAGTGTTCGTTTATATCGGAGGAAAATAAAAGCATTCGGGAGAGTAAAAAAATGCGAGCAGACTTCGAAAATCAGAAAAAGACAAAATATTTCATCTTTGATTTTTTTGAGATACAGTCGGAACAAATACTTATAAACCCCCGTCAAATTCAACTTTTGAGCTGTCAAGGCTTTTTTTGTCAACCTAAAAAACGGTATGAAAAATTGAAAGAAAGCCCCCTTTTGATGTAAGATTAGAACATGGCATCCGTTCGGCAATCAAATTATTGAAAGAAATGATAAAATTGCTGAACTTTTTGAAAAATATGAACGACGAAAAAACGTTCAAAAAAATCATTAACGAAATGGGGAAACAATGCGAAAGCACATGTGCAAAAATCACTCTGTCGGCTTGTCTGACGGTTGTTTTGACGGGTGCGGGACTGATTGCCTATGCGATTGCTCAAACGTTCGTCATGGCGCAGATTTCGGCTCAGAGGTTCGCATGGTCTGCATCCTCGCCTCTGATTCTCGCAATGGTCTATTTTGCTCTCCTGTGCGTGACGTGGCGCTTTTTAAGAGACAAAGAGCGACTGACGAACGAAAACCCGCAATTCTTGAAAACGTCGCTTGAGTGCGCCGTGCTTGCAATCGCAACGGGCGCTCTGATTCCGAAAATCTTTGAAGCAACGGGAAACGTCTTACGGTCGGCAAACCAGGCGGAACTCACAAAGCAGATGAGCAATCCCTCACTGACGGTGGCAACCGTTGCATTGGCTACGGTGCTTGCTCCTCTGTTTGAAGAATGCATTTTCAGACTGATTCCGTTCTCATGTTTCGCATGGCTGACGGAAATCGACCAACGGGCAAAAATAATCATGCTGATTGTGACGTCCGCATTTTTCGCATGCATGCACGTCTCGCCCATGGTCAATGCGTGGATGGTCTATTTTGCGGTCGGCATGATTTTCGGCTTTGCATATCTCAAGGGCGGATTCGTCTGCTCTTCACTTGCTCACTTTTCGTATAATATGTTTGCCGTGCTTATGAGCGTCAATTTGACGCATTGAACGGTCAACAATCCGTCTTGAAAAACGAAACGTTCCTTAGAATGTGTTTCTCAGCACGCAAAAAACCGCCTTCCTTTTTTTGGAAGACGGTTTTTCGTTATGCGATTTTGTCAAAGTAGGCATTGACCTTTTCTTTCATTTCAACGAAAGGCTCAAATTCTTTTCGGGTTGGGTCAAAATCGTTGATGTCGGCATTGATGTTTTTTTCGGAAATCCAAAACTGATATGCTCTGGCAAAAACTTCCGTTGGGATTCGGTAGTAGTCATTGCTTGTTTTGAGCCTTGCACGGTATTCAGTGAGAATATCGGCAAATTCGGAGGAAAGGCTCAAATCCTCGTCGGAAAGGGTATGGTCTAAGTAATGCCCGTATTCGTGAACGAAAGAATCAACTCGCCCGTTGCGATAATCAACGATAAGATTGTTGTTTGCGGGATAATAGAGTCCCTTTACGATTTTGTTTGCCGATGAATGCTTGCCCAACTTGCGCAATCTCAAGGTCGGCTTGTTGTCGTTCTTGCCGTACATATGAAGAAAAAGCATGGCTTCCTGTTCAAACTTCTTGACCTTTTTCAAGTCGACGTCATTGTCAAATTCAACTTCCTTGAAGAAAACGTTCAAAGGCGATTCCGTCATGGCTTTCTGCGTGCTTTCATTCACATTCTTTTTCGGTTCAAAAGCCCTTGCGACGTCGGAACTGTGTGCATAGTCATAATACATGTTGTTTTGAAGAACGAAACCGTCCAATTGCTTCAATGATTCGACAATCAGATTCCATAAGGAGGACATTGACTGGGAACGGTTCACCCATGAAGTGAGCCAACGCTCGTTGAAACTGTAGAATGCTATTTGAGAAAGTGATTCGGAGTTTTGTGCTTCCTTCAGCTTTTCGCTAACAAGGTCTTCAATCATTTTCGTTCCGACTGTATAGTCTTCTCTCAAAGGGAAGAACGAAATGTTTGGAACCATTCTGAAAAAGTAGCTTCCGCAAGCGTCCTCGTCCGATAAAAACACGAATGCTTTTTTGCCTTGCTTGTCAGTAATTTCAAAGACTTTGGCGGAAGAATATCTGAATTTGACATGCTTTGCAAATTCGCCTTTTAAATCAGACATCTTGATTTTTCGGCATGTAACGAATTCTCTCTTTTTGAAAAAGAATTCAAGTGAGTTCAATCTTGAAAGTATTGATTCTTCAAGGTATTTTTCGTCATAATCAAAATCAAGCGCCATGTTTTTTGCGATTTTGCGGAAAACGTTCGATGGCTTGCCATTGAGCGAAATTTTGTGAAGCTTTTTGGTTGCGAAATTTTTCTGAAGGTCTAACATAACGATTATCTCCTTTGATTTCCTTAACTTTATGTATTTATTATATCATGAAACTTAAAAGTTGTCAAATTAGTTGTTTTTCATCCCTCTTGCTATCATTAAAAAAAGCGCTTTTTTTGACAATAGGTTTTTGCTATCGTTAAAAATTGCCCCTTTTTTAACGATAGCCTGTGCGACTGAATCGTTTAATGCACTGAAAGCACGTTTTTGGCTCACGAATGAGCATATTTGACCGATTCAGCGTTCAAAAACGCAACTTGAGCGATTATTCCCGATTTAACGATAGCCTGTGTGACTGAATCGTTTAATGCATGAAAGCACTGTTTCAGCTCACGAATGAGCATATTTGACCGATTCAGCGTTCAAAAACGCAATTTGAGCGATTATTTCCGACAAGGACAAGGCACAAAAAAAGCCCCGTTCCTCAATTGGAACGAGACTTGAGTCTGTTTTATTTTTAAAATACTGCTTCAACGAGCGTTTTCAGTCGCTCAAGGCTTTTCTTTCTGTTTTCGCCAAGGAAGAACGGCTTTGCGTCGGGGTTTTCGACTTGAACCGCAGAATAGGAATAAAGCCCCATTTCGGCATCGTTTGTGTCGACGAGAAAAATCAGAATCGGCTTGTCGTCAAGGCTCACCGTAAAGCCGACGTTTCCGTCAAACTCCCAGTCTCCTCTTGTTTCTTTGAAAGTCATTGTACCGACTTTTGTTTGCATTTTGTTGAATTTCATTGCCATGATGATTATCCCCTTTTCTTTCAACTTTATATATTTATTATATCATTAAATTCATTTATTGTCAAAGAGTATGCGATATTATGCGATATGATGTGTTTTCATGCGTTTTGCATAAAGCCCCTTGAAACCTGTTCAAAACGTCGCTACGATAGCCATATGACGCAAAAAAAGCCCCCTTTTTATAAAAGAGGACTCTTTGCGTTAATATTCGATATATCCGTTCGATTCAAGGTATTGGCGATATGGCTCATTGTTCATGATGTCTTCACCGCTCATCAACAATGCAATTACCGCATTCGTTTCTTCGCAGGGTGCGATTTTTGCGAGCGGTTTTCTTCGTCCCTGTTCCGTAAAGATGACGGTTCCGTCGTCTTTAATTTTGACGTCCATGTCATGCAGACGGATTCTGTCGGCAATCGTTGCAAGCACCTGCTTTTTGAATTCGCTCAGAGAACTGTTGTCTTTGAAAAAAGCAACGGTGTTGTGATTGTTTCTGTATTGATAGCGCCCGTTTCCTTCTTCCGTTATCTCCCCAATATATACGTTGTCGGGTTCGCATACGGCATATGCTTCGTTATTTTCAATTCTGACGTCCATAAACTGTTTGATGTAATTCATCGTAATTCCTTCTTTCAACTTTATGTATTTATTATATCATGAAAACTAATTATTGTCAAGAAACCCCGCTTTTTAAGCGGGACTCTGTACTTTGATGTCGGAACTTTTCTCGCAATGTCTTAACTAAAAGAAAATTCCCCGCTACGGATAGCGGGAAATTCATCAGATATAGCTATATACGGAACAAAAGTAGCAAGCACAGACATTTCAGTCTGCCATCGCTGGTCTATGACGACCCTACCCGCTACAACTGAATGCTATCACATTTCGACGATTGCTTCAATGCTTTTCTGCGCAAAAAAAAGCCCCGCTCCTTGTATGAACGGGACTTTGCGCTTGCTTATGCTAGCTCTTTTTCCATTTTGTCAGCCGTGTCGCTGAAAAATTCCGCATCTTCTTCAAGCATTCTAACGCATGTAAAAGGCGAAATGTAGCTATGGTTTGAAAAATAAGGTAACCATACTTTGTCGAATTCTTCTTCGGGGTCAAAACCCCGCATTGCGTCAATCATAGCTTGCATGATTTCTTTTCGACATTGTACGGGAGTTTCGGCTTTGATTTTTTTCACTCTAAAGTCGATTGTTGTGTTGTTTATTGCTTCGATTGAAACATACAGGCAATCGTTTTCAACGTATGCTTCGGCATTTCCGAAATCAAGGTAATAATTTTCACTCAAATCTTCGGCAACGTTGACATACATTTGTTCTTTAGTCATTTCTTTTTCCTTCTTTCAACTTTATGTATTTATTATATCATGAAAACTAATTATTGTCAAGAAACGATGTAGCTACGTATAGTATGGGAGCAACAAAGTTGCGTTATTACCACTGACCGTAAAGTCGTAAGTTACAAACCTCAGTCTTTAGACTGGGGTAGTTGATATATAATTCCTCCTCAAATGCAAAAAGCCCCTACACGGGGCTATTTTTATTTTTTGCGTTTAGCATGATATTTAAACATCAACGCATCAATTGTTTCCATAACGTTCTGGAAAGCTTGATGAAAGCGTTCGTCTTCGTCTTCGGTCAAGAACTGGCTTCTTGGAAAGAAGTCCCTGATGCTTTCTTCCGAAGGGCAAATTTTCAAAAGAGTCAAACTCTCGTCATCAAAATCAAGGTCATCACAAACATCCCACCCAGACGTTTCCCATAAATTCTCATCCGTTGTTTCCCAAATGGCGATGTACACGCGGTCTTGCATGAGTCCCTTCGGGAACTTTTCAAAGTAATCCTCGATGTAGTAACCGAATTGAATGTTTCCAATCACTTCGACGATGTACATCTCTCCTTTTTCGTTTTTGTATGGCACTTGCATTTTAATTCCTTCTTTCAACTTTATGTACTTATTATATCATGAAATCTAATTATTGTCAAGAAAAAAGCCTTATTCCCTTTTAGGATAAGGCTTTTACTTTGCTTTAGTCATCTTCGTTTTCATCGTCATATACGATGCCGTCCCACAAATCGGCAAGCGGGTCAGCCCCCGCTGTAAGCTGATTGCAAAGGTAACGATATTGGTCTACTTCTGTCAAACTGGCAAAATGTTCGTCATCGTAACTGTAGAAATCAAGCGTATCTTCTTCGTTGCCCAATACGTAGTAGTCATCGAATTCCCATGCGCACAGATATTCACCACCATTTGTCAGGTATTCAATGTCCCAAGGCGATGTTGCGGGGATTGTGTACTTTTCAATGTTGTTAAATTTTTTGTTTCTGTTCGGTTCAAACACCAAGTATTTCCCGTCAAAATCGTATTCACCGATTTTGAAAAATTGTTCGTTCCAAAAGTCTTTGTAAAAGACTTCTCTTTCAGTTAAAGCAATATTATCATCAATAGTCATATTTTTCATTTTGATTTCCTTCTTTCAACTTTATGTATTAATTATATCATTAAAATCAAAAATTGTCAAGGAAAAAGCCCCGCTCTTGCATGAACGGGACTTCGCTATTATCATTTGTTCCACCATTCGTTTCCGTTAGCTTTGTTTCTTTTGTATTCAATCAGTTTTTCTTCCGCATGGAATTCGGCATATTCGTCACGCTTGCGGTAAAATTCTTCCCATGCATCGGAGTTGTCTTTCCAACGATAAATTTTGCTGATGAAAGGATTGAACGTAATCCAAGTGAGAAATACGGGATAAACGAACAGAAAGGCTATTTCAACAATCGATGAAATGCTTTTTGGCAGTGATGTCGATTGCAACAAAGAGCTAATCTTCCCAAAAAGCCAATAAGCCGAACCCACTCCTATGAGAACCAATATTGCGATAAAAGCCATTACGAGTATGGAAAAGATGTTGGAGTCAGCTTTGTGCATTCTGCGGTTTTCTTCGTCAGTAATGGCTTGAATTTCGCTGATATGATAGTTTTCGTACTCTTGTTTGTAATTGGTGACCAATGCGTCATAAACCTTTTTATCACCTATTAGTGCTTCTTTGCAGATTAGCATTTTTGTGCGATATTCATTTTTTAGGTTTTGGGTATCTGTTTTGATATGTTGAACAAGCTTCTCTCTGTCTTTGCAAGTCAACTGTTCCAGTTTGTGGCTCATTTTTTAATTCTCTCTTTCAATTTTATGCATTTATTATATCATGAAAATCAAAAATTGTCAAGAAAAAAGCCTTTCTGAAAAACCAGAAAGGCTCAATGTATCACTTTTTGAAGGAAAAGAAAGATAAAAATTGTGAAAAAGTACTTTTTTAAGGCATTTGCCTCAAAGAAGATATTGTTATTATAACATCATCCCGTTAGAAAGCCAAACTTATTTCGATAACGGTTCGGCATTTTCTGCCAATTCTTCACTCTTCCTCTCCGCTTTTTCAAATGCAATCAGACGCTTTAGATATTCCTGTGCTTTCAACAAATCTTTCGTGCCGTCTTTGCTTTCGTATCTTGTTACGTACTTCAAGATGTTGCCTTTTAGAAATCCTCTCGTCTGTTCTTTGGGCATCAGCCCCTCTTCAAAGCGGTCAATCAAGTCTTTGCCGTCTTTGCCCGTATAGCGTTGTGGATGGTTGTATTCAGTTGCGTTGCTCATTGATTTTTGCTCCTTTTGATTTAGAAATTTAATTTCCTTTCGGGGATGGCGCTTTTTGTCAAACTTCAGGATGGCATCACCCGTGAGTAATCCCACACTTTGAATTTAGCTGATGCCATGCAGTCACCACACGAGGCGTGCATATGTGTATTTGCTTCATTGTCGGCAAGTTGCTCGTTTCCAACATGCTCGTAGCACCATTTTTCAAGCTTTTCTCGGAATTTATTTACTTTAGCGACTGCTTTCATTCGAATGTTTGCATCTTCTCTTGATTCTATTTCCACATTGCTCATAATGATTTCAGGATGTTGCAGAAGCCATGGATAGTATTCCTCGCTCAATTCGATGATTTTGTCAATTGGAGTGTTTTTGGTAGGCACTGGCGACGGTTCTTTGATTTTCATTTGAGATTGACGTTCTTTAACGCATTTTCTTTCTTCAAACGCAATCAGCCGTTGCAAATATTCCTCTGCTTTCAGCAAATTTTTTGTACCGTCTTGGTGGTTATATTGCGTTGTGTATTTCAAAATGTTGTTTTTTAAGAAACTTCGTGCTTTTTTATCGGAAAGCATATCCTCTTCCAACGCTTCAATTCCGTCTGCTTTCCCATAAACGATTCCGTTCATAACGCACGCTTGCGGATTAATCAACTTGACCCTTGACATGTCTTTGATTCCTGTCGGCAAAATGTAATCAGCAGGAAATTTGACGTCAAGAATGCCTTTTTTCGGGTAATAGACCTGTCCGACCATTGAGGCAATTTCATCGGTCGGTGCATTGTTTTCATCATATTTTTTACGTGGCATTAAGCCCGCACCAATCAGTAAATACGGAAAACCTTCTCCGACTTCTTTTTTGAACGTTTCGGCTTGATAGCCATAATTTCGGCGTATTTGCATAATATAACATCATCCTTTCATTTTTGTTTTTTGCTCCGAGTACATGGTACCTGTTTCAACAAGTTTGACATTCGGTTTATTCAGAAATTCAATTTTCTTTCAAAGTTGAAGAAACGTAAAATTTCTTTTTGCACTTGTCGGAAAACTTCCATGAATATCCAAAGGCTTTTTCTTCCTTGCCAGCAAGGCATTTGCAAATATCATTGACTGATGGAAGATTCAGCTTTTCTTTTGCATCCGTGACATTTGAAAACTTCTTGCTGATATTTTTTTCAGAATCGTATGCCACAATAGGAACGTTGCCGTCCTTGATTGTTTTTGCTCTGAACGATACCCAAGCAAGGTTTTCAGCACTGTTGAGTCCTTCTTCCAACGAAAGAGAATCGTCAATGTATGCAACGAATTTCGCTTCGTTTGGATATTCGTTTTTAACGAATGCCTTTGCAATCAGTCGAGGAACGATTTCAAAATGAAATTTCTCGTCGAGTCCTTTGAGTCTGATACAATATAATCCCGTCTTTTTAATTTTGGATACTTTCAGCTCTTTTCCGCCTCTCGGCACGTCGTTGACAAGATGTCTGATGCTTCTTATCCGACCGTCGTTCGAAAATTCGTAAAGCCCGTCGTATTTATTAATTGTTTGCCATGTTTGCTTTTCCATTTCTTCTCCTTTTCTTGCCCACAAATGTTTCACAGTGACTTGCCAAATAGCTTCTGCCCCAGTCATATTTAGTTAGCTGACGTTTGAGATTTGGCATCGAACATTTTGTTTCCAGTGACAGTTCCAACAACGGCATTCGCTCCGCCTGAGTCATGCGGTAGAGTTCGTGAGGCTTGATTTGTTTTTTCGGAAAAACTTTTTCGATAAATGCTCTGCCCCACACGTGAAAATTCAGATGTTTCAAAGTCGTTCGCTTGGAAAGACTGATTTTTTGGCTTATTTCATCAATGGAACGGCACGTTTTTACAAGCTCGTGAAGCTCTTGGTCTATTTCATCGTCCGACCTGCGCGCAAGACGCACTGTTTTAACCGCTTCCGACAATTCTTCGTCTTTTATCAGATGAAGATTGTCGAAAACTTCGTATCCGTATTTTGATACGATTGATTGAACTGCTGTGCTTAGATTCATTTTTTTATCACTCGTTTCTTTATTAAGTCAAGAAACGATTTTTGATTTTTTATTAATAACGTGTTTTGTCTTCAGTAAGCCCCAAAAGATAATCCACCGAGACATCGTAAAAGTCGGCGAGTTTTACGAGATAATCAGCTCTGGGCATTCGTGAGCCGTTTTCGTATCGGCTTACGAGCGATGGTGTGCATCCCAGTAATTCGGCAATGTCTTTGATTGCATATAAATGCTTGAGTCTTAATTCTTTTAATCGTAATTTGATGATAAACACCTTCTTTTTAAATATATTATATTATTCAACGACAAAAACGTCAATGAATGCGACCTTGATAGTCGTCATATTTCCAAAAATAATGCCATCGGTCATCAACCCATTGCGCATTGCGTATCTCATTGAAATTCGAGTCGTAAATGTGATATTCCCAAACGAGTCCCTTGTCGTTCTGATAAATGAAAGCCCGCCAAATGATGTCCTGCATATATGACAGGTCAAGGCATTTGTCCTCAAAAGTATTCATGGGAGTTCGATTAAGCCATCCGTCGTAATCAATCAGAAGTCCCGCATTGTTTTCAATGCCTGTTGTCTGTGCCGAAATGAGATGAGTTCGGTCAACGGCATCAACTCCCAAATGAGGAAGCTTCGAATTTGGATTCGCCCCCGCTGAAAGGTCTGCGACAATGTACGACTGTTGCCTTTTTCTTGAATTGGCGGTTATTGAAAGACTGGTTTTCGGGAAAAGCCCTTTGCTTTTTCCTTCGTTGAATTCGTTCCAAGCCGAAATGAATTTTTCTTCCGAATCAATGCCCGTGGCAATTAAATCCAACACGTCGCGACTGTATGCCCTTCCCGTTCTTTTCGGGATATAAATCAAAGCCGTATGCCATAGCGGAGTATGTTGCCATAAAGCAGTGTGTTCAGGCACCTGTTCCAGTGCAAGCTGAATGTTCTTATCGGATTCCAAAGGCAATGACACAACTTCTCTGACGGGATTTCCAAGCTTGTTGACGTTTTCCAAAACTCTGTTGAATTTTTCAGTTGCGAAAGCAAGCGTAATTTCTGCCAAGAAGCATCACCGTCCTTTTAAAGTTTATTATATCACGTTTTTGACGCTTTTACACTTTTTTTCGTGCTAAAAAAACTCTTGCCGAATCAACGACAAGAGTTTCGAGCGAAACGATTTTTGTTTTTTCAGATTTTGACTCCATACATTTCAAGGAAGTTTTCAGCGGAGTACTTGCCTACAATGACTTTGAGCGCATTCGCAATATTTTTTGGTGCAAGACTTTGCCATTCTCCAACGTGAGCTTGCAATTGAGCGTCTTCGCTCATTTTGTCTGCTACCAATTCGACGCCTTCATTGAATTTCTGATTGAACACGTCCATTAAATGCGGAACGTAATCAGTGATTGCAATGTAATCGGTAAGGAAATCAGCTAAATCAGCTAAATCTTCACCGTCGTAATCATTGAGGAAAAACTGATAATATTGTTCAACGCCATCAACTTCGAGTTTTTCCTCTGCCAAAGCGTCAGTATTGATGCCGAATGTCGGCAAATCTTCTGGAGCAACGCCTTGCACGAAGAAAAATTCTTCGAAAAGAGCAATGAAACGTTCCTTGAGTACGGATTTGAATTTTTCCAAAGGCACTGTTGCGTTGTCCTGAGGTTCTGGAGTGTTCTTGGCAAAGTATTCCGTCGGCTTTTTGGAAACGGCAGAACGAACGTAAACGTCGATTTTGTCCTCATAGTTGCGAGAACTTATCCCGCGAACGCGTGAGTAGAAGTCTGCAAGGTAATCTTCGAACGTTTCTTCAACAAATTTTTCGTCAAGCCTTAAATCTTTTGCATATTCGTGGTCAACGAGCCATTCATCCCATTCAGCTTCCGCCATTTCCGTAATACGGTCATGAAGCGCATCTCTTACGAGCGGTCGGAGTTCTGCATTTTCATCTGCTTTGATGTTTGAAACTTCTTTCAGCATCGCTTTTTCAATAGCGTCTAAAATGCGACGGTCATGGTCATGGTTCTTTGAGCGATATGCTTCATAAAGTTTCTGAACGTCCGTTTCCTGGTCAAATTCGTCTGCATAGTCATCCATGGCTTTGCCCGCAATGGGAACCGCACGAGTCATATATGCATTTCTTGAAACGGTCGGCATGTCGTCCCTTGTTTCATCATATGCACGTTCCGCATATGCATCTTGTGACGCTTCGTTTGATTCGAAACGCTTCGTCAGAATGTTCTTGAATTGTTTCAAGAAGTATTCCTTGTTTGCAACCATGAATTCTTGAGGATTCATGTTTCCGTCGGCATATTCGTGCAACGTTTCTTCCTTGACTTCTGTTCGACGCATGACGAATTCCGACTTTGCCAAGCCTAAATCATCGAGTGCCTTAGCCCAGACTGTTGACGGAAGAAAGTCTGCAAGTTTATCAACTCCGACGTCTTCGGGAGAAATTCCTTCGAGAAGAGTTCTGATTTCTCTGTAGATTCCCCTCAGGTCATCGTCAATTTTGTTCTTGAGCGGTTCGAGCGCACGGTTGGCATTGATTGCCGTGAATTTCGCAACGTTGAGTTTATGCACGTATTCAAGCGTCAGCTTTGACGGCATTTCTTTTTGAACGAAATTTTTGAAATAGACGAATTGCATTACGAGCGGATTGGTCTTTCTGGAACCGTTCGAGTCTTTTCGACCGTCAATCGTGTTTGTTGGAGCGTCAAAGGTGAGCTTGATGGCATTTTTCCCGAATTCATAGTGGGAAACATACCAGTACCCTTGGTATTCGATACCGTGAATCGTAAAGTTTTCTGCTTTGCCCTTATGGAAAATGTTTCTGCCGATGATGTCCGCAAAAGCCTGTTCCTCATTGGTGTATTCTTCAAGATAGCTTTTAGCTTCTTCTTTTGAAATCTGATTGAAGAAATAATCACAAATGACGCCCAGTTGGTTGTTGTTCATGTTTTCGATTTTCAGCGTCTTGCTGATGTCCGTAGTTTTGGAAGCAATTTCGGCTCTGTGCGTTGTTGTCATGTAGCGTGCAAGTGCAGGCGGGTCGATGACGTATCGGTAGTATTTCTTGATGAATTCAAGGTCGTCGATTCGAGTTAAATCTTCCATGTCGACTCCGACCGTGCCACTGTCTCTCTCCGTCAAAAGCTCAATCATTTTGTACTTGCCGTTGGAATACGTACCACAAGTGCCTTTCAAGCCAAAAGCGTGTGCAAGCGTCGTGTCATCGGTTACTCCGAGCGTTTCACGAATCTGACCTGTTGTGTGTTCCCTTGACTTCTTTTCTGAAATGAAACCTCTGTAGATTGGCATTCTCAATCATTCCTTTTGAAAAAATTTGCCCCGAAACTAAAAAAAGTGAGCAGTTCAAAGAACTGCTCACTTTGTGTATATGCACATATAGCACAATTTCATACTTTTAAAGCATGAAGCTATTAAAAAGTGAGGGGAGTTCTTTATTGTGACTATCTCACAGCCTCAGCTCCACTAGGCATATTTTTATTATAACACTTATGTTTAGAAACACAAGTATCTTTCATGAAATATTTTTTAATTCGTCGAGCAAAGGCGAATAATTGCCTGTCATGTCAATACAGAGAAATTTTTTTGCACGCGTGACTCCCACGTAAAGCAGTCGTCTTTCGTCTTCAACGAAACGAGAGAGTCCGATGAGACTTTGATACAAAAGCTTGCCCGCTGACGAAAGCGGTTCTTCTTCCCGTTTCAGCGTGTCAATGACGTCTTGAGAAACTTTTCCAAGCAATGCAACGGGACAATCGCATTGCTTTTCACATGCGTTTTGAAAAATATTGATTGCGTCAAGGCTTGTGTCGCTTTTTATGTCGCTTTTCGTTCCGATTAGTTCTGCCATCAGGTCTTCATCGGCGAGCTTGTCGATAAAATCCGCATATCGCAAGTCTGCGGGTACTTTTTCAGCTAGTTCGAGAAGCTGTCGTTTGACTTCGGCATCCGTCAATCCGTAAAGACATACGTTGTCCCATTCAAGCCCTTTTGAGCCGTGCAACGTTTCCAAGGCGATGTTCTGTGTATTTTCCTCGCCGTCGAGTGCATCAAGCATTTTATAATACTTGTCATCCTGTGCCTGTTCGAAGTCTTCAAAATCATCGTACTTCTCAATCTGATATTGAAGATAAGCACAAATGGCATCTCTTTTTTCATTTGAGAAATGATGATAGGTTTCAATCATGACTTTAAAATACTGTTTCGTTAATTCGTTTACTTCTGCGTATAGGCACATCAGCGGTGCTTTGCCTTCCTTGACTTTGCGCGCGCATTCAAGCGTTTTTTTGACGTGCAGGTCATGTTTGCTACCGACGGTCATTCTGCCGAACACGGGGTCAAAAGCAAATGCCTGAGCAACGAAATCAGAAATCGAGTGAACATTGCCCCTGCTTCTGATTTGTTTTACGTAATTCAAATATTTTTTGAATCCGATGCGGTTGGAATAGTTCAAGAACAAATCAAAATCGTCATGGTAAAACGCCCGCATGAGCTGATAATAAATGTCGAAAATCTTGTCTTCTTGCAGTATTTGCCATTTGTTTCTCAATTTTACGTAGATTCCGTGGTCGGCGAGCCTGTCGGCAACGATTGTTCTGTCAAGATTATAGCGTACCAGAATCGCAAAAGTTTCGTCCGAATTTGTTTTTGCTTTTTCCAAAAATGTGGAAAGCATTTCGTCAACGTTTTTAGTGAACGCCACCACACTTCCGCCACGGTTGAATGCACGAAGCGTTTTTCCCAAGCGTCGGCGGTTCAATGCGATACTGCCCGAAACGACGTTCAAAATAGCGTCGCCAGTGCGATAATTCGTTGAAAGATTGAATTTTTGAGCATTCGGAACGGCTTTCTCGAAATTGAGAATAAACTTCGGAGAGCTTCCTCTGAACGTATAAATCGATTGGTCGTCATCACCTACCGCCACAATTCGTTCCAGTCTGAAAAGTGATTTGATGTTGAGCCATTGAAGTTCGTTGATGTCTTGAAATTCATCGATGAATACGAGCTGATACTTTTTAAGCGCCAAGCGGATAATCTGTTCGTTATCTTTAATGCTTTTCAACACAATCAGCCCCAAATCGTCGAAATCGACCTTTAAATCGTTGATTTTCTCTCGGTTGTACACGTTCATGGCATACTGATAGTTTTCAAACCATTTTTGGTCGCGAGCCGAATGCGTAAGATAATTAATGACGGTCAGAAGGTCGGCTTTGCCTTGAGTCTGTTCAAGATACCGAACGATTTGATTGTTTCGATTGATGTTGAGTCCGTTGAAACTGTAACAACTGTTGATGAGTTGCGAGCGCTTGTCGAAAAGTTCTTTCAGCTGTTCGCTTGCGGTAAGCTCCTCGCTTTTGTTCGGAAGGTCGAATTTTTGAGAATATTTCGTATAGTCTGGAATTACTTCAAAAGACCTTCCGTTTGGAAGCCGTCTGACGAGTTTCCAAAAAAGAGCGTGAAAAGTGCTGAAATCGGGTTCGCCCCAGTCTTGAATTAGTTCGTCGGGCAACATGTTGACGAATTTTTGATACTTTTCTTCCATATCCTCAGCTGAATTTCGGGAAAAAGTAATTCCCAAAACGTGTTTCGGCAAGATTTTTCCTTCAAGAGCGTTGTATATGATTGAAAGCTCAAGCATGGTCGTTTTGCCCGCCCCCGCACAGGCATTGATGAGCGTTGGCTTGTCAAATCCGCATTCAAGAATCTTAATCTGTTCGTCCGAAAATTTCATGTTGAAATAATACTGCATTTTTTCAATTGTTTTGTTCAATGATTAATCGCTCCTTGTAACTTGCATATTGACTCGGTTGGGATGAAACTTTCCAACCGCCCTCGCATTTTTTGATGCTGACCACCCAGTCGTCGCCTCTTGGGTAGTCGCTTCTGATTGTAACGTTGTACGGCGTGTGCGGTTCGTGCTTTGGAAACGTATAGATTCCACTGCTTATGACTGAAATGTCCGTAAGTCCGTACTTGTACCCTCTTACCGAATAGTCTCCTTTTCCACGATAGCATGATACGTGAGCAAAGAATGAAATGTTGTCCCCGATTGAAATTTTGAAGTCGTGTTTCGGCTGAGTGAAATCACGCAGATAAATCCAAATATGAGAATCAATGCGTCTGTTCATTTCCCGAGGACAGGAAAAGTCACTTGCAACAGCTGTAATGGTCGGATATTCAATCAAAAGGCGCGTAAGCTCATTTTGGTTCCTGTCAATCACGATGTCGGAAACGAGTCCGCAGACATGCAGAGATTCGTTTTCATATTCTTGAAGTACCATGCGACTGGACGGCTTCGACAGTTTGCTTTCAGTGAGATATTCAGCTTGCATTTTGCGAAGCTTGTTAAGCATGACGGGCGATACGTCGTTAGGAAAAACGTGTTGTCTTTCGCCCCAGTTCGACTTTTCCATGTTTCGCTTCACCAATTGCATGAAATCGTCATATTTCATTATGTTGCAAGCAACCGCATTCTGCCTGTGTCTTGCACGTTCTTTGGCTTTGCGTGCTTTTTTTGCTTGTTTTTTCTGCTTATTTTTTGTTTTTTTATCCATAAGCAAAACCCCTTTCTATAAATATAATATATCATTATAAAGCGGTTTTGGCAAGAATTTTATAACTTTGCAAGTTATAAAAATTTCTTTTATTATATCGATTGAAACACGTTCAAAAGTTTCTTAATATATATAAGAGATAAAAAACAGTTGCTTTTGAAAGCAAAAAAGGTTTCTTGACAAAAACAGCTATTCATTATATAATGATACTCGTAAAATATTAAAGTGAAAGAAGGAAATTACCTATGGAAATGGTAGCAGAAAAGGAATTGCAAAATGAATATTATGACGTCAAGATGCTTTCGGTATCAAGCGTGAAGAAGTTCCTCCAAAACCCGTTGCGAGCTTTGGATGATTGGAACGGAATCTTTCCTTGGTTCTCTGAATCAAGCACGCAAGCTCTCATTTATGGTAATTATGTACATAGCGCCATTCAAGATGCTTTGGAAGAAACTGATGAGCATTTGAACGAATTTAAGGAAGAACATCCGTCAATGTTCAAAAAAGACGGTACAATGTACGCAAAGTACAATGAAGCCGACATCGTGGCAAATGCTTATCTGAATTCAAAAGCCTTTCAGAATCTCGTCAAGTACATTCACGAGCCGAATAAGGAGCTTTTCGTTGAAAAAGCGTTTCAGTCGGTTTATCAAGGAGTTCCGTATAAAGGAAAGCTTGACGCAATGATTGTTGACAAAAAGCTCAAAAAAGTGCATTGTATCGACTTCAAGACAAGCCGAACATATCCTTCAAGCGGTATCGACTGGTACGTTACTTACAACGGTGACAAGACAAAAGGACAGATAATTTGGGACGTTACAAAGCTTTATCCAGTTCAAGCGGGCGTATATCGCAATCTTCTTAATCAAAACGGTTATGAAGGCTATGACATTGAATATTCATACATCGTTCTCACGAAGGAAAAGACTCCTCGAATCGATGTTTGGAAAATCTCCGATAAGGCAATGGATAAAGGCTTTGACATTTTCAAACAGGCTCTTGTGGATGCCAACACGTATATTACCGAAGACGTTCCCGTACCCGCAATCAATGATGATTCCGAATGGGCAAAGCGTCGTACTTGGGATAATCCGAACGTGCTTGTTGTAGAAGATTAGAAATATAATTAAAAAACAGACCGTTGAAAATAGCGGTCTGTTTTTTACTTTATTTCTTTGTCGCAATGCTTTACGAGTTCAAAGCGGTATTCTTGCATAATGTCGGGATATTTTGCCTTGTCAACGGGCGAGGCAAACATTTTCAAGGGACGAGCGAAAACCTGACCGTTATGCAACGATTTGTAGATAATCAGTAGTTCGTTCGTTTCCGTGTGTACTGCAATCGGCTCTAGTATCTGATACATGTACAGTCCGCTTTGCTTGTCACTTTCGGAAAGCGTCTCGTATTTGAAATGGCGCACGATGTCGTATTTTCTGAATTTTCGCATATCAGACCGCCTCAATCATTTCGGGAAGTTTTGCACAATATCCCGTTCTTTTGAGAATGTTCAGACGCTCATTAAAATCCTTAATGAGGAATCGTGTTGAATCAACGGCAAGTCTGATTTGCTTTCTTGTGTTTCCGTCGATTTCAAAACCCGATTTGGCAAAGCATTCGCACACTTCGTTCATCACGTCGGAAGAAGTTTTGAAATGCTTGTCAGTCCATGCTGAAATTGCAAGACTTTTTTCAAAGGAAATTGCCGTTTCATACGGTAAAACATCATCTTCAACAAAAGGTACTTCATCTTCAATCGCACCGTAGATTGCAAGTCCTCGGCAAGCTTTTTCGGCTACTTCCCTGTTTTCCAAAACGACCGCTCCAAAAAGCCATGCTGGCTTTTCAAAATCATCGGCTTCTATCATTTCTAACATATCATTCATAAAAAAATCTTCCTTTCACAAAACTTACGTTCGCATATTATTCTAGCGCTTTTTATTACTCATTGCAAGATTATTTAGTTTCTTGTATAAGTTTGAAAAGCAGACTGTTTTCATTTATTTTTTGAGGTTCTTCGGTTTTTGCGGGTTTTGAAGTCGGCTTTCCTTCGAAAATGCTCATCTGTTGCTTATTGGAAACGTGCCATTGTTTGTACGTATTCATGCACCATTCAACGTATGCGTTGACGTCAATGCTCAGCGTTTTGTCGTTTTCGACTATCTGCACCGTGTTTGAAGTCCATCCCGTAATTTTGCGTTCCTTGAAATTTGACAAGCACTTTGCTTCGAAGCCTTCTTTGCTCATGATACAGGCAACGGCATTCTTTATAGGCTTGCCGTCAATAGTGTATGTTTGTTTGTCCGTGTTTGCAAGAAACAAGCTCCAGTCTTTCTTGTTCTTTCTTTCCGCCTTGTCGGTCATGTAATCGACAAAGAATTTGCGTGCATCCCCCAACGTTTTCTTCTGCCAATCGGGGCATTGAGAAAACCATTGCGTTATCGCCTGGTCGATTATCGTCGGATGGTCGATTTTGGCATCAAGCGGAATCTTTCCCCTGTACCCTTTTCCAAGCTTGCCAGTGACTTTGGAAATTTTTCCATCCGTCCATTCGACCGTATTGTTGCAGTCTTTGACAATCAGTCGGGAAAGCTTTTCGATTTTGAAACTCAATGCGTATTTTTGAGAAAATTCATCGACCGCTTTTCTGACGTCTTCTTCCGCCGCATTGACCAGTTTGACTTTGATGCCGTCCGTGTTGACGAAAAGAAGTTCCGTTCCGCAGTCGATTATTTTCTGTGCCAATTCATAAATCAGCATATTGCCTATGCATCGCATTGAAATGATTTTATTATCCAAAGGGAGCCTTGCATAAGGCGAGAATGTGTTTGATTTGCCCGTAGGCGGGTTCAAAATTCCTTTGAGGTCTTTTACCAGCAGACTGTTTTTTTCGTCGTCAGAAGCCCATTCTGAGCGGTTTTCGGGCAATGCTTTCTTGAGTGCTATGCGTTCGTGCAAAACGTCGGCATAGGTTTGCCCGTAAATGTTGAGATTGACCGCAAGCGTCGGATAAAGCGAGTCGGCATCGATTGCGAGCACGTCCACGTATTGTTCAATCGTACTTTTGACTCTTCCAAACGTTTCGAAAGAATCGGTTCTTGCTCCATGCGCACCGCCTATCGAACAGGTCATGTATGCGCCCTTGTCGCCTTCGAAGCCAACGCTTACGGTGGTGGTTTTGCTTGCGAGTCCATGCTTTTCGGCATACTCGTCATAAAAAACCGCAAGGTCGCCTTGCGATTTGAGTACCCTTCCCTCAAGCATTTCATAAAATTCTTTTGCTTCTTTTGGAAGTTTTGAATTTTCCAAAACGTTTACCGTACCTTCGGCGGTCGGATAGTCGAACGAAATGATATTGCTGTCGCTCAAAGGTTTTCGCCCGTTTTCGGTGATAATTTCCGTTGCAATGTTGGCGCTTGTTTCTCCAATCGGGACTTTGGAAACAAGCCCGTAACGTTCAATCAGATTGCGATGCGTTTTGAACGCTCCTTCATAAAGCGGAGTCATGAACAGGTTTTCAATGGCTATGGCTCTGCTTGTTGCACAGTCAATTATGTCAAACAGGTCTTTTTCCGTTCCCCTCTCATGAATTTTAGGCTTGTTTTTCAAAACGTTAAATTGATAAAGAGCCTGAAGTTCCAAATTGCGGGCGCTTTTTGCGTTGAGATTAGCAATATCGACCAGTTTCGGATTCTGAGCGTATACGTCTTTCATGGTTTCCGTCTTCTTATAATGTTCCCATGAATAAATACCCCCCAGTTCGTCAAGTTGCCTGAGTCTTAAAACGTCGTGTTCGATGTTCCAACCGATGACGTAATAGTCGGCTTTTTCGCCCGCAAAAAGCACGTCTTGCAATCGCTGAATATACGTTTTCCCGTCGGGAAGCAAGGGATGCTCATCCCAAAGGAAACGTACCCGCTTGATTTGCGGATATTTGTCACGCAAGAAGAAAATTATTTTTTTGTGGTCGGCATACTCGAACGAATCGACGCACAGCATGAGCGTTTTTGTTTTTTCACTGAACATGGCGCAAATGATGTCGTATCCCGACTTTTCGATGTCAAAAAAGATATAATTGTTCATTGATATAGGGCGAGATACCAGTGGTTTTAACCACTAGAGGGATAGCCCCCACTTATAAGCTCGTTAGAGATTACTTTTTTTACCCTCTTTCCTCCTTTTGATATATTTCACTAATTATTTATGATATAATTGTTAGTGAAGAAAGTGAGGTGAACCTAATG
>Ga0256405_10003681_pt1 | contig 31026 bp, 28 predicted proteins | sample RumenRJG_02DNA_FD_189096 | JGI IMG/M metagenome (GOLD analysis project Ga0256405, IMG submission 189096) | Bovine rumen microbial communities from Lethbridge, Alberta, Canada - RJG_02 | ecosystem: Host-associated > Mammals > Digestive system > Stomach > Rumen | place: Canada: Alberta...
ACACAACGTCACTACAGGCTGCCGCCTCCCGCCACCTGCCCGCAGACCTCAGACCCGACCTAGGTCGGGACAAAATGGTGGCTGACACAACGTCACTACAGGCTGCCGCCTCCCGCCACCTCCTAGTTTTGCCGCAGACAGAAATCAAAGAAATCTTTGAGCGCGCGCTTGTAGGCTTCGGGCTCGGCAAGAAAGTTCGCGGCGTGTGCGCCGCTGGTCTCCAGAAAGAATTTCGGTGCGGTGCATGACTCATAGTTTGTACGCGACATTTCGTACGGTACATAGGCATCGTTTGTGCCGTGGACAAACAGCACCGGCTTTTTGTTTATTTTGAGCGCCTCGGGTACCGAGCAGGACTCAAGGTCAAATCCGGTCATGCTGCTGATAAGCAGCTTTGCCGCGGGCAGAACGATGTCTGCGGGCATGTGATAGTCTCTGATGGCGCAGACGCGCACGATCTCATACGGAGTTGTATAGCCGCAGTCTCCGATAAATCCTTTTACATTCGCAGGAAGCGGCAGCCCCGATGCCATGAGTACTGACGCGCAGCCCATTGACACTCCGAACAGCCATATCGGCGTGTTTGGAAACGCTGCGGCGGCATATTCAGCCCAGGACTGCAAGTCGTACCGCTCTTTTTCACCGAACGTGATGTAGGTTCCGCCGCTCCTGCCGTGCGTGCGCTGGTCAACCAGTATGACGGTGTGACCGAGCTCATGCAGGAACTGGTAGATGCCTGCGAACTCAAAGTCGGGTGCGCTGTGGATGCCGTGGACGCAGATGCATACGCCTGCCGGTATATCTGACGGCGTACCGGATGCAGAAGACGACACATTGCGTACGGGCGCAAGCACCTGCGCGCTGAGCGTCAGCCCGTCGAATGAAGTGATCGTAACGTTCTGAAGCTGCTGCGCGGCAAGCCATGCTTCTGACTCCAGCAGTTCTGTGCGATAGGCTTCCCTGCTGCCGCCGGGAACCGGATGCGGCCAGCCGTCCGCGGGCCGTCTGACGGTCTGTCTGAATAAAACTGCGAACACGCATACTGCGATGATCCAGATTGCCGCGAGCACTGCGGCCGCCGCGGCGACTGCCTTTATGATAGTATTTTTTAGCTGCTTCATCCGTTTTTTTCCTGTATGACAACTTTGCACATTGTTGTGCACGTGATTGTGTATGTTGCGGCGCGCGGTTTATTTTCCGATGAGCCGCACGAACACGGAGCCTGTATATACGGTCTGAAGCAGGTCTGCGGTACCGTCAAAGAACGCCTTTTTCAGGTACAGCTCGTTCGCAAGTCCCAGATGCACGCGCTCGGACACGGCAACCTCATAGTCGGCGTTGATAAAGCCGATGAGCTCCCAGCCCGCGTAGCCGTAGTCCTGCTTCTGCGCGGGAAAGTCCCACAGCGCGAACAGACTCAGGTTTGTGCTGAGCACGTTGCCGTTTGAGGCTGTGTGGCTCCAGATGAACTGCGTTTTTGATCCGGTGTTGTAGTTGAATTCTCGCCAGGTGTCGCCGTAATCGACCAGCTTGTGCATGTAGTAATAGTAGTCGCTTGTGCCGAGTGTCACCCAGCCCTGATGGAACTGCCATTCGATTTTGGCGTTGTCGGCAAGCCTGATGCGCTGTTTGTAAGCGAATCCGGGCGCCAGCGACGACAATTCCATGGATGACTGCCAGATAAAGTCGTAGTCAAAGATGATGCCGATGGTGGTGTCCTTGTTCGTCGCGTGGTCAAGCTCGCGGGACCACAGCATGCCGTTTGCCTGTATCTTTACATCATAGAAAATCTTTTCACCGCCGCCGTTCTTTTTGTTTGAGCCGGCGCCGAAGCCGCCGTGCCCCGTCAGGTCGAACTGCTCAAGCGGATCGTTTGAGTCCCAGCCGTAGGGGTCGTTATAGACGACGTTGAATTCCGGGTAGACGAATACGGGGAAGAATTCGCTCATGCCGGAGGGGCTGCCGTTTCCGCTGAACGTGGTGTACTGTTTCTGCGTGCCCGCGCCTAATTTGAGCGAAAGCGCATGGATGTGACCTGTTTCGCCGAGGGGATGACCTACGAGCGGCTGTGTCCACAGCCGCGTGGGGTTTATGATAAAGCCGAACAGCTTGTTCACTTCCTCGGCCTCAAGCGAAAGCTTGTACAGCATTTCGCCGAAGATAAAGCCGCCGATCGGCGTATAGATCATGTCGTTGGTGGACGGTGCGTTGGTTTCGCAGAAGTATTCCCAGATGGTGGAACCGGCCACGGAGTACAGGAAGCTTTCAAACTTGTTCAGGTTGCTGCCGCGGGCCATCATGTAGCTGATGGAGCCCTGGTAGGGGTGGAGCACGAAGTTCGTCCAGTACCAGTCGTTGTCGAATTCCATGTCGTGCTCGTAGAAGTGGCTCGCATAGTCCCAGGTTACCTCAGCCCAGCCTGACTTGGTCACGTAGCGGTTGTAGCTGGAAAGCAGGTAGGTGAAAGTGAGCACACCGCCCGCCGCGATGAGGTAGTGTTTTTTTCCGTCGTTGTCCGTCGTGCTTCCGGCCCCGTCGGCATCTGCTGATGTGTCTGCTGCAGCTGCGAGTGCCGTGACGTTGAATGCCGGTTCAGCCGCGAGCCTGCCGATTGTAATCATGAGCGCGGCGCATACTGCAAACTGTTTTATTTTCATACTTATAGACTCCTAGACTCCGTTATAGTGCAAGATGAAACTGCCGGCCGTCTGAGACATGCGTCCCGCGGCCGTATTCCGTAGATTATACAGAATATACATGGAATGGTCTATTGAAACGGGAGCCGCTGCCGGCAGTAAAAAGATAGTTCTCCGAACATTGTGTGGTGGAACTATCTCCACGTTCTATGCTATACTGCCGCTGCTATGATGTACTATGAATCAGGTTCAGAAACTGCTCATATTTCAGATGCTGCCATACGACAGGCGGTACAGGAAACGGCCGAACGGCTCGGAATCCGCCGCCGCGTACTGGTGCTTCCTCCTGATATTACCCGTCTGTGCTCGTATGCAGGGCGCATTACGGAGCTGCTGTGGGAGCATTACGGTACGGCGGTGTCTGACATTATGCCCGCCACCGGCACGCATACGGCCATGACGCTGCCTGAGATACACCGCATGTTCGGCAGAACGCCTGACAGCCTGTTCAGGGCGCATGAGTGGAAAAAAAATCTGGTTACGCTCGGTACGGTTCCCGCCGAGTATATCCATACGGTGTCGGAGGGACTGCTTTCCTATGAATGGCCGGCGCAGGTTGATCCGTTGCTTGCCGAAGGCGGCCATGACGTTATTTTTTCCGTGGGACAGGTCGTGCCGCATGAAGTGATCGGCATGGCGAACTATACAAAGAATATTTTTGTGGGATGCGGCGGCAAGGAGGGCATCGACAAGAGTCATTTCCTCGGTGCCGTGTACGGTATGGAGCGTATCATGGGGCGGGCTGACAGCCCGGTGCGCAGCGTGCTCCAGTATGCGGCCGATAAATTCGCCTCCGCGCTGCCGATTGTCTATATTCTGACGGTAGTGGGCCGTGATGAGACCGGCGGCCTTTGCGTGCGCGGGCTTTTTATCGGCGACGACGCCGAGTGCTACTATAAGGCGGCGGCGCTTGCCCAGAAAGTGAATTTCTGCATGCTTGAGGAACCGCTGAAAAAGGTGGTGGTTTATATGGATCCGTCCGAGTATCGTACCACCTGGCTTGCGAACAAGAGTATCTACCGCACGCGCATGGCGATTGCGGACGGCGGCGAGCTTGTGGTGCTTGCCCCGGGCGTGAGCCGGTTCGGCGAGGATCCCGGCATTGATTCCGTTATCAGGACATACGGTTACTGCGGCAGAGACCGGGTACTTGAGGCCGCCTCCCGTAACGATGATCTGGCCCATAATCTGAGCGCTGCGGCGCATCTTATCCACGGCTCCTCCGAGGGCCGCTTTTCTATTACCTATGCGCCGGGAACTTTGTCGCGCGAAGAGACGGAGCATGCGGGCTATGCATATGCTTCCTACGAAGCTGTTTCCCGCAGGTATAATCCTGCGGTGCTTAAGGACGGCTGGAATACGGTTGACGGCGAGCGCGTGTATTATATTTCCCGTCCGGCCATCGGTCTGTGGGCGTGCAGAAGCAGGTTTGAGCAGTAATGGACACGGAGATAGCGAAGCGGTTCTCTATGCCGGCAGTCATTGCCATGCGGCGGGAGATTGAGAGGGCCGACGGAAATGAAGTGTTTTTTGCCGGGACGATCAATGCCTCGGGCATGGTCACTTCGGTGTCGGCTGCCGCGCGCGGCACGGAAAGCGAAGTGCTCGTGAACTTTTTTGAGGCGCGCGAATGCGGCGTGCTGATCCATAATCACCCCGGCGGTAACCTGCATCCTTCGTCCGCGGACATGGCGGTGGCAGCCGGTGCCGCGGAGCGCGGACAGGGCTTCTACATTATAGATAACGGCGTCACTGATGTGTACGCGGTGATGGAGCCGGTCAAGCCAAAAAACGTTGTGCTCATCGATCCTTTTGCAGCGCGCGGGTATCTTGCCGCAGGCGGTCCGCTTTCCCGCCAGTCCGATCATTTTGAGGAGCGACCGGTGCAGCTTGACCTGCTGGAAAGCATTGTCCGTACTTTCAATGATGGCGCGGTGGGTGCGTTCGAAGCGGGGACTGGCGTCGGAAAATCGTTTGCCTATCTGGTTCCCGCCATGCTGTGGGCGCTGCAGAATCATGAACGTGTGGTTGTCTCTACCGGCACCATCAATCTGCAGCAGCAGCTTATGGAAAAAGACATTCCTGCCGCTGAAAAGATTATCGGAAAGAAAGTCAAGGCTGTGCTGGTGAAAGGACGGCAGAACTATGTGTGCATGCGGCGGTTTGAGGATGCTTCTCTTGAGCGCGATCTGTTCAGCGAGGAAACCGAGGCGCTTGATACCATCCGGGAATGGGTGAAGGGTGCGCCTACGGGCAGCAGGAGCGATATGCCGTTCGTACCGCCCGAGAATCTGTGGGGACGTATCAACTCTGAGAGCGATGCCTGCATGGGGCCTCGTTGTCCGTTCCGCGAGCAGTGCTTTGTGATGCGTGTGCGCAAGGAGGCGGCCGGCGCGAATATTCTGGTGGTGAACCATCATCTGCTGTTCGCCGATATAGAGTCCCGTATGAACGGGGTTGGATATGACGATGCGGCGGTACTGCCGCCGTACCGCCGCGTGATCTTTGATGAAGCGCACGGCATTGAAAGCGCTGCCACGAGTTTTTTTAGCGGCAGCCTCACCAGGTTCAGGCTGCTGAAGCAGCTTTCGCTGCTATACCGCCAGCGCCGCGGCGCGTCTGCCGGATATATCTTTACGCTGCAGGTACTTTCATCCGGCGAGGATCGTACCGCCGAGGTTATTGCGGGTATCGGTGAGGTTAAGCAGTGCATGACAAACGTGGAGCTTGCGTGCGCTGATCTGCTGTTGAGCGAACCGTCCATGCGTGTACATGCGGCTACGGCCCGCGCGTTCGGACCCGTTCTGTCGCTGCTTCTTGCGCTGGCTGAAAAGATTTCCATCGTCACCGCCGCCGTCCGTGAAATCATGGAGGGCATCAGCGACGATGACAAGGATGCCCCGCAGTACTGGGAGACTAAGGGTATCCTGCGCCGGCTTGATGATGCTGCGCTGCTATGCCGTAATTTTTCCAGCTGGGATGAAAAAACCGACACTGTGTTCTGGATACAGCGCCTACGGCTGAGTCCGGCGCTGAGCAAGGGCTCCGAAAATCCGTTCTATATGCAGTTTGTGCAGACACCGCTTGACATCGCGTCGCTCATGAACACGGGCGTGTTTGAGCCGATGGAAAGCGTAGTGTGCACGTCGGCCACTCTTTCCATCGGCAGAAGCTTTTCGTACTGGATGCGTCATACGGGCGTGTCGTTTGTGGAAAAAGAGCGGCTGTGTACCGGTGAGTTTCCCTCTCCGTTTCCGTACCGGACGAATATGCTGCTTGCAGTTCCGTCCGATGCGCCGTTTCCTGATAAGGACGGCGAAATTTTTCAGCAGTATGTGGTGCAGGCTGTGATCCGCCTGATCCGGGCTGCGGGCGGCCGCACGCTGGTGCTCTTCACGTCCTATGAGTCGCTGAAAAACGCCTGCGATGCGGCGCGCCGGGAGCTGCAGAAAGAAGGTTTTGCCGTGCTGCGGCAGGGGGATGACGACCGTTTCCGGCTGCTTGATATGTTCAAGCAGGATACGTCGAGCGTGCTGTTCGCCACCGATTCGTTCTGGCAGGGGGTGGACGTGCCGGGAGCATCGCTGTCGCAGGTGGTGATCGTCAAGCTGCCGTTCAGCGTGCCTAATGATCCTGTGTTCAATGCACGTTCCGAGGTTGTGCAGAAGCAGGGCGGCAGTCCGTTCATGGAGCTGAGCCTGCCCGAGGCGGTGATTAAATTCCGGCAGGGGGTGGGGCGGCTGATCCGTCGCGGAGATGATATCGGTGCGGTGGTGGTACTTGACCGGCGCATTATGGAAAAGCAGTACGGAAGGATTTTTCTGAGCAGTATTCCCGAAACCAGGCCGCTGTATGCGCCGTTGCCGGAGATTACGGCCCGCATAACCGAATTCCTGTCTTAACGATTGCTTCCTTAATAACTTTGCTTATCGGATGTTCGTGATTATTGACACCTTTACAGATAACTGATAATATCAAAAGTCACTAAATACTTCAGTGGAGGTTAGTCATGGCAGGCGCTAGTAAAAACTCTCGTACAACGGTTGCAACGCATAAATTCATATGTCCGGATTGCGGCGGCGAGATTATCATGAAGACAATGTTCGAAAGCGGAAAGCTCAAGAATATCGCTGAATGCAACAAATGCAAACGCACCGAAAGACGTCCGAAGGACTTCAAATAATTCGTATTCAGGCTGGAGCTCAAGCTCCAAAAAGCTTTGTACTTTATGCTTTATGATAGAAAAACCTGCACATATTGTGCAGGCTTTTTTTTATGTGAATGACTGTGTATCAATCGGTTTGTTGGGACCTCGAAAAAAACGCTTTCATGGCTTTTTTCGAGGTCTCCTTATATGCTGAACTCATAGACCTGTTCGATAACAAAGTTATCGAACAGGTCTGTTATGCTTGTGACCGCCATGCATCGAGCTGTGCCTGAATCAGCTGCTTTGCCTCATCAAGCATGGCTACTTGCTCTTCTTTTGTTTCAGGCGGCGGCAGTACCTTAAGTACTTTTACGCGGTATGAACCGTAATGCAGGTTGGTCATAAGATTTTTCATATTATTGATGCGGTAGCCGCCGTCGAGCGCGCATACCGCCACCGGCAGATGTACCGCATCGGTCAGCCGGCGGAAGCCTGCCGCATAGAATTTTCCAAGCGAACCGTCCTTGCTTCTTGTGCCTTCGGGAAACAGTACCGGAATCTGATTGCGCTCTACCACGCGGCGTCCGAATTTATCAAGTGCGCGCATGGCTATTGCGGGGCTTCCCTTGCGGGGAATCATGCAGTGCTCCTGCACCCGCAGCATCTCTGAAACCAGCGGCACATGGCGGGACAGCTCGTCCTTCGCTACAAAACGGAGCTCCCTGTCGCGCAGGTAGTTCATAAAGAGCGGAATGTCCATAAGGCTCTGGTGGTTTGAAATAATCAGAAACTGCCCGGGCAGCTGCTTTTTACTTTCTTTGTCACCAAGAAAATGAAAATGTTTGTATTTTTCAAGCACCGCAAAGATCCGCGGTGCATCAGTATGCACGATATAATGGGAAATCCACAGACAGAGTGTCCGTGAGACAGGATATGCAAAAATATTGGCCACAGCAGGCAGAAACACACACTGCACAAGGCAGCAGATCGTAATAAAATTCACCATAGATACCTGTATTCTATATGCTCAAAACAAAGCTGTCAATTTACTGCGCATGACCAGCATGAAAATCAATTTTTGTACCCGGCAGCCGCGGAAGGCGTTGCCTCCGCCGGAGTCTGCCCCGCAAAACGGCTTACTTGAAGCTACGCTGTAAATACCTTGAAGCTACGCTGTAAATACCTCGAAGCTACGCTGTAAATACCTCGAAGCTGCGCTGTAAATACCGCGCTTCACACCGAACGCACCTGTTACGGTGTGTGTGCAGATGGTTTGCGTTGCAAGCCCCTGGCTCCGCGGTTGCCGCGCACAAATTTACTTTCCAATTTCTGCATAGGAATACAAAATTGATTCGTGCGGAGGGTTTCATACCCCGACGTTCTGCGTCGTAATAAAGGGTATGAAACCCGACTGCAATACCTTTAGAGAACATGAACTGCGTAAGCAGTGATCCTCGACGCTTTGCGTCGAGGTATGTTGATTTCCGAGTCTTTTTATTAAGCCGCCTTGACTAACAATATTGTAAGAGTATAAAATCATCCTGTTGTGTTATTTCGCTATTCTGCTGATAAGAACGGCAATCCAATAAAAAAGGCCGTTGTCTATACAAAAGAAGAACATGGCATTAAGTTACAGAATATAGATCCTGATGCACTGCGTATTATCGCACGGCTCAGGGATGCCGGTTTTACCGCCTATCTCGTAGGCGGTGCGGTCAGAGATCTGATAGTTGGCAAGACGCCTAAAGATTTTGATATTGTTACTGATGCTACACCTTCACGCATAAAAAAGATTTTCCGCAATTCTCGTATCATTGGCCGCAGATTCCGGCTTGTGCATGTATTTTTCGGGACAAAGATTTTTGAGGTTAGTACATTCCGCTCTATTGCTGATGGTTCTGTCGGCAACAGCTTCGGCGACATTGACGAAGATGTTATGCGCCGTGATTTTACGCTGAATGCGCTGTACTATGATCCGCTAAAAGAGCATGTCATTGACTATGTGGGCGGTGTGCAGGATATTCGTAAGAAGATTCTGCGGCCGGTGATTCCCATGAACCGGATTTTTATTGACGATCCGGTGCGCATGCTGCGCGCCATCAAGTATTCCGCTACCACCGGCTGTAAAATGCCGTTTCTGCTTGCGCGGAAGATCCGCAAGTCGGCGCATCTTCTGTCTCCTGTTTCTCCGTCCCGTCTGACGGAGGAAATGCTTAAGATAATCAACAGCGGCCATGCCTATGAGATTATCTCCAAGGCGTTGGAAAGCGATGTTTATATGTATCTGCAGCCTGCCGCCACTGCGCTCATGTATGAGAATCCTGCGTTCGAAAAAAGCTATATGCAGCATATTAAGGAAATGGATACGCATGTTCGTAATAATCCTGATACGCCGCTGAGCACAAAGCTGTACTATATGATCTATGATTTTACAGCAGGTCTTACAGACTGGAAAAAAGAAGTGGAACAGAAGTCTTCAGTCAGTGAGATTTATGTAAAGACGTGGGGTGAATGCCGTAACTTTGTGCTTCCCATGAATCCGCAGCGGAGTGAGCTTGAGATTGCCATCCGTACCGTGCTGCGTGATATGGGTGTGACCGTGCGTCCTAGTAAAAAATCGTCGCGAAGACGCAAACCCGCTGATGGCCGCGCAGCGAAACAGCCTACCGTCTGATATTCTCCGTACCGGTGATCTTGTTGATGATTATACTTACTTCTTCAATAAGGATACCGGTGAACCGTTCGATGTTTTCTATAACATATTGCTGCAGATTGTGGATTTTTCCGGTGAGCTGCGTGCCGAACGGCACATCTATGGTGATCACGAGCCGGTAGCCGCTGCTGTCGGTTTTTATCGTAAGTTTCTTTACCCTGATGCCGGGATCAAATTCAGCTACACAATGCATGGCCATCTGTGTGATGGCAGCCTCTGAAATGGCGATACGTCCTTTCTTTGAGAACTCTGGTCTAACGATTGATTTTTCAAACGGCTTTGATGTTTCCGTTCCGCCGGCGCTTTTTCCGAACAGTTTTTTCTTTCTGAACAATACCCTGATTGAATCGTAGAATATCTGGGGATAGTTCCGCTTTACTTCCAGCGCGGGCACGGGAATGACGTGCTTGCCTTCTATCTGCCGCGACCTGATGGCGCGTTCAATGTCTTCTCTGGAGGAAATGTCCTCAATTTTGATGATCTTTGTGGGCGGCGGCAGCTGGAGCCGCGTGGCAATTTTGGTCACCATCTTGTCTGAAGTACCCAGAAGCAGGATTTTGTTCACCCTGATCTTATGCAGCATGCGGGCTATCTCATCCCGGTGTTCTTTGTCATCGAACAGCGCGACCCTGACGGCACCCATATATGTTTTTTCCCGCTTGGCTGAATGTCCCGCTAAAATTTTATCATCCCCGATAAGCAGACCGTCATCGATAATGGCGTGTATGCCGTACTGCTGAGCGACAAGCTTGGACTTAAAGCTTTTTCCGGTACCGCTTTCTCCGACAAGGGCGAAGACAGTCACCGTGTTCTTTTTAAGCAGAGATGAAAGTATATTCATAGACTGTGTATCAGGTTCCTCTTAAGGTACTATAAAGCAAACCGTCCCACTGTATCAAGGTTTTATTTAACATTTTTTGAAAATTTGTCAGAATCGGTGCCCGGATCGTCTCCGGCAGCCCGAGCGGATTGTCACGGGGAACGGTGATCTGCAGTGCATGCAGATAGAGATCCTGCGGCTCATGGACCAGCATGCCTCCGTAGGCGGTGTCTCCGAGCAGCGGAAAGCCGTGTGCGGCGGTCTGCGAGCGTATCTGATGTGTCCTGCCGGTTGTTATGGCGTATTCAATCAGGGTGACAGGCATTTTCCCGTATGCGCCGTATGCCAGCGGATATGCGTCTGTAAGAGCCGCCTTTCCGTTACCGGTGTTGAGTGCTACCGTATGAAATCCTGCGGCCTTTGAGGAGCCGCTTTTTATGATGTCATCAGTCCAATGTTCAGGAGCACGCAGCGTACCCTGTGCAATACCGATATAGGTTTTACCAAGCAGATGGTCTGCAAAAGCCCGTGACACCCAGCGCGCGCCATTGAGGCTCTGCGAAAAGAGCAGGGTGCCCGTGGTTTTTTTATCAAGCCTGTGCAACGGTCCCGGCGTAAAGGATAATGAACCGCCCGCCACGTATGCGGCGGCAACTTGTTCTGCAAGTGAACCTTTACCCTGTACCGTCCGATCATAGGGTTTGTTGATGACAAGCACGTCTTCAGTTTTTATAAGTATGTCAGCGGACAGTGCAGGCCGTGCTGCGTTATGCGTGCCGTACATTGTGCTGTCAGCGGCGGGAACGTCCGTCTTGGTGTTATGATCCGAGCCGTACGCTGTAGCTTCCGGGCGCCGGGCATCATCTGCCGTAAAAAGAATTTCTGCTACGGCAATGCAGTCGCCTTCTTTGACACGGAAGTCCTGCGCAGCTTTTTTTCCGTTTACGGTTATGAGACCTTTTCTGAGCGCCTGATAGATTCCTGACAGGCTGTTTCTGTTTAGTATATTTCTGACAACTTTATCAAGCCTGCGCAGGTCATCGTCTTTGCCGGCATACATTTTTCTGAACTGCATTGACTCTTTCATTATATACGAAAAATTTTAATCGTGCTACTAGACAAAACTTGCATGCTTGCTAAAATACAAGGTATGTTGTTTAATGCCAGAACTCAGTTCAGTATACTTATTAATAATACTGTGTTTCTTTCAATTGTTTCCAGCTGGTTCTGCGCCCAGTTTATAAAGACTGTCATACGCATTTTTTACGGACGGGTCCGCAATGTAAAGGAGCTGTGCGAGCTTATGTTCTGGCGCACAGGCGGCATGCCGTCAAGCCATTCTGCCATGTCCGCTTCGTTGTGTACGGCCATTGCGTTCCATTCTGGCATTGATTCAGACATTTTTATCCTTGCGTTTGCATTTTTTATGGTCGTGGTACGGGATGCACTCGGTGTACGGCGTGCAAACGGCATTCAGGCAAAGCGTATCAATGAAATAACCAAGGTTCTCAGCGATCGTGGGCTTGCTGATTTTAAGAGCATAAAGCAAGTGGACGGCCATTCTCCGATGGAAGTCTTTGTGGGATGTGTCCTCGGCTTTTTTGTTGGTGTAGCGTTTTCTGTGCTCTGATCCGTATGCAAATTTCAAAAAAATCATTTATAACGATCATTACCGGTATAATATGCGCCGTATGCGTATGTTGTTTTTCTCTGTTTTTGTTCCGTAAAATCCCCATCAGCAGACTGTGGAAACAGTATGTGGTTGTATATGTCTCTGATCAGCTAGAGGAGTCTGCTGTTCTGCAGCTGCTGGAGGCCGCGGGATGCAGGGACGTGATATCGCTTTCAGGACAGCATATTCCTGCTTCGGTACCGCTGAGTCCCATTGAAAAAGAATCTGGTTCGTCATCATATCTTACACGGCGGAACGCTTATTTTTTTGATCTTGAGCATAAGTTCAGACTGTTCTATGTTCCGCAGGCATATGAGAATAATGCAGGCTCGGCAATAGTCTCTATGCATGTTCCTGCTGGCATGGATGCGCAGGTACGATTCCCCTGGGTCACGCCCTGCATAAGCCTGCTGTTTTTTTGTTTTTTGTGCGTTTTTGCTGCGCGGCGCGACTTGTTTTTTGCTGCGGGCATTCTTCTGGTGCTGTTCGGATTCAGTCAGCCGTTCGCGGTCAATGCCGCTTCTGTATGCCTTGCCCTGTACAGCCTGTATCTGGCGCTGCGGTTCTGGCGGCGGCGTGGTGCGGTGCATCGGCTTGCAAACAGTCTGATATTCTCAATCTTTTTTCTGATACCGTTCTTCCTGGTCTTTTCCAACTCCCTCAGGGGCGGGCTGCTTTATGTGTTTACGGCATTTACATCTCTGTTCGTGCTGTACGGCTGCCTTGCCTATGAGCGGCTTGTCGAGACCGGGTCTGCCTTTATGCCGGTGCTGATCAGGCCCGCATCGTTCATGCAGGTTTTAACGGTACGGGATTCCCGGTATATGCTTTTGTGCACGGGCTGTATTGCGCTCCTTTTGTGCACGGCGCTTATGTCGGTGCATACGTTTCTGCCGGATTCCCATGTCGGCAGTCTGTATCTTCCTGCGCCGACGCGCTATGCTGATGACACGGCTTTACCTACGATAAAGGATTTTGTTGCATGGGACTGGAATGTGCGCACGTATCCGTATCGGTCGCTGCATGAAACTGCGGCCGGCACGGATGCTGCTGCTCCGAATACGGTTCCTTCTGACGGTGACAAAGTGAGTATCCCTCGGTACGTTATGACGGAACAGGGTATTCAGGAACAGCAGGAAGTAGTGTATACATTTGACGCCGCTTTCCGCCGTCAGGTGCTTTCGGACATTGACGCGCTGCCGTATCCTGCATTGGAAAAACTGCTTAAAATGCAGGGCAATACCGTCAGTACTGCCTACACTTCGGCTTCCGGTTCGCGGCAGTCTGGTGTAAGCCTTATAGCGCTGGTTATTGCGTTGTTTATTCCATTTGTTGTGTTTGTAGTGTATACTATTTTTGGCAGAAAAAAATATGATATCAGTTTCTAATCTTGTGAATGTTGAAAAAAAAGTATTTACCGGAATCGTCAATGCATTCCTGCCTAAATCCGTGGTCATTCCGTTTGTGCAGGAGCGCAGCGGAAAGGCATGTATACCGCTGGTGGAAAAAGGTGACACCGTTGCGGAAGGGCAGATTATCGGCAGCTCCGAGTTTGCCGCGGTGCATGCATCAGTTCCGGGAACGGTGACTGATATTTTTCTGTCGCAGGTTCCTGACGGGCGGCAGGCGCTGTCTGCAAGAATCAGACTGAACGGAGCCTTTTCTTTTACCGGAAAAAAACAGACCGTAGTAGAATGGCAGCAGATGGACCGTCAGACTATTACGGACGACCTTGCTTCAAAAGGTGTTGTCAATACGTTCTTTTCAGGCAGGCCTGAGGCGTTGTCCCGCCAGATATCTGAATGTGCGGATATCGTTCTGGTTCGTCTTTTTGACGAAGATCCTTCCTGTTGCGTTGATTCAGTTTTGAGCAGATTATATGAAAAAGAGATCCGTACGGGGGCGGCCATCATTGCGCGGGCCATGGGAGCTTCCGGCATTGTGTTCGCTGTAGCGCGGCAGCATGGCGGCGGACAGATTCAGGATGATATGTTCGGTTCCGCGGAGGTGCGGCAAATTCAAGTGAACACGCGGCAGTACCCCTGCAGCGGTAAGCGTGAGCTCTGCGCCGCGGTACGTGCCGGCACTTCATCTGATGTGTTTAAACACATGGGGCTGAACAGTCTGTTTGTGGATGCTCTGACTGCACTGCATGTCTATGAGGCGGTGGTGCTCTCAGAGCCTGTCATCTACCAGTATGTGCATGTCTCCGGAAAATGCCTCAGGTGCAGCGGTATTTTCCGTCTTGCTGTGGGAACGCAGCTTTCTGACCTCAGCGAGCTCTGCGGCGGTTTTATCAAAGAACCGGCCAAGATCATTATAAACGGCGTTTTAAGCGGTGGTACTGTGTCCAGCTATGAAGTACCGGTTACGGCATATGTAAAATCGGTGTCGTTCATGACCTCTCATGATGTGCCGGAGCAGCGGCAGACCACCTGTGTGCGGTGCGGCCGCTGCCGTACCGTCTGCCCGCGGGGACTGTGTCCCGATATTTTGTACAGATCTGTTGCATACGGGGTGCCTGTTGAGCAAGTCTATATAAAGACAGCAAACCTCTGTGTTTCCTGTGCGCTCTGCAATGCGTTCTGTCCTGCGCGGCTGCCGCTTACTCAGACCATCGCATTGCTTAAGGATGGATGCAATGAATAAAGTTATAAAAAATATTTCAAACAGACCATATGTCCATGCGCATGTTTCGGTTGAGCATTCGGTTATCTGTATGGTCGCAATGCTCTTGGTTCAGATTCTTATGCTTGTGCTTACCAAAAGCTACAGTGCGCTGGGCGTTATCGGAGCGGCGTTATCCGGCGTTCTGCTTGCCAATGTGGTTGTGCGGCTGCTGCACCGATCCTTTTATTTTCACCTGTCCACCATCCTGCTGCAGGGAATCCTGGTAGGAATGCTGACCCCGTCTTCATATTCTAAGTTCGGTATTTTCTTTATAACGTTTGCCGTTATGTTTGTGGTTAAGCTGTCGTTCAACGGATTTGCGGATTCATGGGTGAATCCTGTAGTTGCTGCCGTTGCGCTTGCATGGATATTCGGTATTGCGGATTTTCCGTCGTATCTAGTCTCCAGAACCGATTTATATTCCGGCAGTCCTTCCATTATGCTCATTCAGAACGGAACGTTTCCGGTCATGCCGCTTGATGCGCCTGTTACGGCGTTCTTAAATGATACGGTGTTCTCGTTGTTCGGTATTTCTATTCCGGAAGGGTATGTCTCACTGTTTTGGGATTCTCACTCAGTGATTCCAGCTTTCAGATTTAATTTTATCTGCCTGCTTTCTTCAATCGTACTTATTTCGTTTAATATAACGGCACCTGTCATTCCTGGCTGCTATATCGCTACTTACGCTCTGCTTGTATTGTTCGGCGAACCGTTTGTGATGCATATGCCGGGGCGCGGTGATGTTCTGCTTGCGCTGCTGACAAGCGGAACGTTGTTTTGTACGTTGTTTGTACTGCAATGGTACGGTACCACTCCGGTGACCATGTGGGGAAAAATCTGCTACGGTGTTATCGGCGGAATGATGGCATTTTTGATTATCGGCTGCGGTACTTCGCCCGTCGGGTCTGTTTTTACGGTTCTGCTGCTGAACATTATTTCGCTGTTTATCCAGCACGGAGAGTATATGCTGGCTAAAAGCAAGATGCACCGGCTGCTGTCCGTAACGGCGGAATTCAGGAGAAATACAAATGCATGAATTCTCTAAAAGAACGACGCTGATAGCGTACGGTATTTTCTGTGCCGTGATGGCCGGAATTCTGATAATTCTTATAAGTACCGCGCTGCTGGCTAAGGGCAGATGGGTGTCCGGTCTTAAAATGCAGGTTTCAGAGGTGCTGGAGGAAAAGCTTCCCGGTGCATATACGGTCGGTGAGAATGTGCCTGTCCGCACTCCTTTTGCAGCAGGTGCTGCCTGCTATAAGCTCACTGCAACGGCGTCTGCCGCCACAACCGGCGGCCGTGAAAGTTATGGCATTATTTTGAGAATTATGACGATATACGGACCGGCAGCTGCGGTGTATGTGTACGCGGAGCCGGATCATGCTGTATTCGTAGGCTTTGCCAATATGCATAATGCAGTGGCGGATCATATGGAGCAGATCTCAAAGAATTCCAGCATTACATACTGGGCCGATCGCATACCTGCCATATTACGTCTGTATGATGAAGGAGCGGTGTCTGATGATAATTGATAAGCATTATATGAAGCAGTATGTGTTCGCTTTGCTTCCCATGCTGCTGCCGGTTCCCGGCAGATTTGCGCTCGGTTTGATCTGCATCATTATATTCAATCTGGTTCTGGCCTCCGGATGCCTGTTCCAGCATGCGCTTCATGCACTCAAAATGGAGACGACGCAGTTTGTACTGCTGGTGCCGTTCGTTGTGGGTATGTCAGTCTTTGCCCAGCAGCTTTTAATGATCTATTCCCCTGGTATTGCGCTTCAGCTGGGGATTCTGGTGCATTTTCCGGCTCTGTCTGCATTCCTTATTACGATTTTACATACTGTTAAGCGGGATTCGCTGATAAAGGAATTGTCTGCCACAATGGTTCCAGCAGGAATTTATTCAGGCTTTGCCTTTGTATTTATGTTGTTCCGCGATATATTCGGCTATGGCGGTATATCGTTTCCGGTACCGTCAGGTATCAGAGAGCTGATATTTTTTGATACGGCGAAGTTGCCGTTCATGCAGTTTGCCGCCACGATACCCGGAACGCTCATCATAAGCATGCTGATTTTTGTATTTTATTCTTATTGCAGAAGAAAGATGATTATTATAAAAAGGGCAGGGCTGACAGATGAATAATATCCTGTATTATACCGTTTTATCAGCGACCATACTGCTGTATTGCATCGGGCTCAACCGCGTAGAGCTTTCTAAAAGCTACAAAGACATGTTTTTGACGGCTGTAAAAATGTATATTATCGTTCCGTCTACGGCGGTGTTCAGCTGGATTTTTGTGGCAAAAGTCCTTGTGCCGCTCGGACTTGAGACGCTGTATCCGTTTATTGCTGTTCTGCTGTTTATTGCCGTCTCCGTGTTCTTTGAAGCACTTATCCGTATCACTGCCGGACAGTCAGCCGCTGAGTATTCAATTTCTTTCCTCTGTGTGCTTATTGCAACCCATGAAAGCTGCACGCTGCTTGAAGTGCTGCTTATTTCTCTGAGCTGCGTTACATCTTATTACCTGATTCTGCCGCTTATCTTTTCGCTGCGGCGGCATCTGAAGTTTTTTTGTATCGTCAAGGATTCTTACAGCGACGGGTTGGTATATATCAGTATCGCGGTCATTATTTTGGCCATGTCCGCCTGGAATATTTCCTGGCTTAATCCCGGAGTTCTGCCATGATTATACCTGTTCTGCTTTTAATTCTTTTTTTTGTCGTAATATCAGCGATTCTGTTCTTTGTGTTCTACATGCTGCTTCCTGCATTGAAAGAGCATGCATACGCAATTGACAGCATGATCCTGCCGTTTGAGCAGGTACGTGAAAAGAGATCCGGAGACAGCACGGCTGCCGTGCAGAAGCCTGTAAAACGTGCGGTGGTACTGTGTTCGCCTGAAAAAGAAAATCTTTTGGCTCGTATGGAATATAAAGACATCAAAACATGCCGTCTGTTTCATTCGATGTACGTTACGCAGAATGATTGCAGTGCCGGATGTATCGGTTTTGGTGACTGTATGTATGACTGTCCGCAGCAGGCTATCATTATAAAGAATCGTACTGCGGTTGTGACGAATCTGTGCAACGGATGCGGACAGTGCATAGACCGGTGTCCTATGCAGCTTATAAAGCTGATACCTGCTGATACCGAAAGGATTGTTATGTGTGCAGCAGCTGAAAACGAACCGACTGCATGTTCTCAGTGTCATGTAGAAAATAATTGTATGCCGCCTGCAAATATTTCCTTTAAATTTTGGCAATCATGCTATACACTGATAGTTACCAAATTATGGAAAAAGTAAGCGTGTGCATTGTGCTTGCTTCTGCAACGTTGGAAGCGGGCAGACAGGATTATTATAAAACTGTATATAAGCCGCTGGCATCATATTTGTATAAGCATTCTGAATGCAAGTTTTCTTTTATTTACGGCGGATCTCAGCTTGTATGGCTTAAGAAAAAGCATCCTGAGTTTCTTTCTCTGGTAGCTCAGCTGGCCGGGAAAAAGCAGGTTGAGATTCTCGGAGGCGGGTATTATGATCCTGTCTTTCCGCTGCTGAGTCCCTCTGACAGAAGCGGTCAGATTGAGCTTTTGTCATCAGAGCTGCGGCAGGTATTCGGCAAGCGTCCGCGCGGCATGACGCTGTGCGCGAGCTGCTGGGATACTTCGCTCATTTCTGGTTTTCAGACCTGCGGTATGGAATACGTACTTTTGGACAGTGCGCTTATTCCTCCTAAAAAACAACGTTATCTGCCCATTATTACGTCAGAAAAAGGAAAATATCTGACTGTTCTGCCGTATTATGAGGAGCTGCTGCCGGACATCCAGGTGGATCCTGCGCAGTATGCCGACCATATAGCAGATTTTGTATGCGCTTCCGCACATAATGACAGCGACGATGGTTGTGGTGGCAGAATCGTTACGCTTATGTTTACCCCTGAGCAGGTTGCTGGTCTGATGCAGTCAGGCTGGTTCGAGCAGTTCCTGCAGGCGGTTGCCGCCTGCGATAAATTGGAGTTTACACTGCCCGGTGTTTTTGTGCGCAATGCCAGGGTTCATGTACCCGGATATATTCCTGCCGGAATGTGCAAGGATATTGCTGGCTGGTCGCTGGAGCCATATACGCAAGTAAAACCGGACGGCAGCTTTCCCGTTACGATACATGATTTTTTGGAAACATATCCGCTGCATCATGCGCTGTATGACAGAATGTTCTATGTGAGCATGCTTATCAGCCAGACGCATGGTGACAAAATGCGTAAAAAGGCGGCGCATGAAAAACTGCTTGAAGCTCAGAATGGAAGTGCGTTCGTCTGTCAGCCGCTCAATGTTGCGGAAAATGCCGAAAAACGTAGGAAGGCGTTCAGCAGTCTGATTGAGGCAGAAAAGCTTATCCGGGAAAGCACGGAGTTTCATGAGTCTATAACGGTGTTTGATTATAACGGCGACGGCTTGAATGAGTATATCTGCCAGATGAATCAATATACCGCTGGAATCAGTCCCGAAGGTGGCGCGGTCTTTTCGCTTGATATTATGAAAAACGCAGGTAACTATACGGATACCATGCGCCGTCTTGAGTCGTTCGATGGTGTTGCTGACAGGTACTTCAGAGGACTGTTCGTTGATCATCTGATGGATACCGCGGATTTTGAAAACTACTTAAAGGGCAGACCGTGCGGACGGGAAGTATTTGCATGTTCCCGGTATGAACAGACGGGATTCAGCAGTCAGCGCAGGGAAATTTATCTTTGTGCAAAAGGAGAGTTTTCTTCACTGCGGGAACCTGTCAGCCTGCGGAAGAACTATATGCTTCGATCGGAAGGATTTTCCGTCCAATACATCATTAAAAATGAAAGTCCGCTTTCATTGGATGGAGTCTTTGTTGTTGAATGTAATCTTGCGCAGCCCGATTCATCTCCGTTCTATACGCAGGAATTTGTTGCCGCTGGAAAGCGTATGAGTATTAACGGCTATGAACAGCCCTATACCGTTCTTCCCGAAGTTTCTGTCATGCAGGTGGCGGACAGCAGTAACGGACTGTCATTCATTCTTGAGCCGAATGAAAACTGCCGTGTCACCACTGCGCCTGTCATCTACCGGCGGCCTGCTGCGGCAGGAAGAATCTCTGATGCCGGTATGAGCTATATGCTCAGCTTATTCTGGGATGTACATCTTGGCCCCGGTATGGAAATCGAAAAGACTGTGAACTTTAATATCTATTTATCACGGCGCAGATCGTCAAAACAAAAAACACAGGCATAGCATAGCTGGACTATTTATGCGGCTGTTCACTTGCAGCTTGCCGCACCTCCATGTACCGTACGCGAGCACCGTCCGGTACCGTGCTGATACATGGCTGAAGTACTGTAAAATGTTGTACCGTAAATGCTTGACTAATGAATATGCCTTTGCTAAAATAAACGAAGTTTTTGTTTTGGGGGTCTCCTTTGTCAGTAAAGAAAACATCTGCAGAGAAAAGATTTGCACAGAGTGAAGTTCGCCGCTTGCGCAACAAGGCTATCAAGAGCAAGTGCCATACAGCTGTAAGAAAATACGTGGAAGCAGTTCAGAAGAAAGATGAGGCAGCTGCTGCCGCAACGCTGAAAGTACTTGTAAAAGAACTTGATACTGCCCGCGGTAAGGGTGTGCTGACTCGCAATTCTGTTGCTCGCAAGAAGTCACGTATGACTAAGCTGTTCAATGTAACATTTGCAGCAAAATAACCTGCAAAAAGGTTCACGACACGATACTTGCCGGCTGTTGGAAAGCGGCTGATGCAGGACTCCTTGTAAATCAAAGTTTTTCAAAGTTTCCTGTATAATTCACCGCTGCCAACAGCTTCAGCAGGTACTTTCTATTTGTTGAGGTGCTAAATGTCTTCTAAAAAAGTTACTAAATACGATTTGGTCGAATCAGTGTACCAGAATACAAAGTGTGAAAAGCGTGTCGTGCAGGAAGTAATCGAAAACTTACTTCAAGAATTAAAGACTTCATTAAAAAACGGGGCGACGATTGAATTACGGGGCTTTGGCACATTTGAACCGAGACTTCGTAAAGGTCGCTCCCGTGCCCGTAATCCCAAAACTGGTGAGCAGCTGTCTGTAAAACCGCATTATGTAGCTGCGTTTCGTTCCGGTCAAGAATTAAAAAAAGCTCTTTGGGAGCTTAGAGACAGTGACATTGCCAAAGACTGATCATGACAGTGTGCCGGTACGTACTTATGCCGTACACGTGCTGAAGCATATTCTTCTGCTTATCTGCGGTTCCTTTCTATTTGCATTATCTAATCCTGGTTTTATTTTTCCCCGCGGTTTAGGTTTCATTGCATGGTTTGCGTATATTCCTATGTTTGTGCTCATACGGCGCGCATCTTTTAAAACCGTCTGGCTGTACGGCTTTGTGTACGGTGTGCTTTCCTATGCGCTGTATGTGTCGTGGCTCGTGATATTTTCTCCTGTCGGTAGTATAGCCATTGAAGCTCAGTACGGTGTTCTTCTGCTGCTGACGTTCGTTCTTATAAAAACTGCCTATGTACTGTTCCCTGAAAAAGGATGGCTTGTCGGATATCTTGTGTTCTGTGCATATGAGTATGCCAAGACTATAGGATTCGCCGGGTTCAGCTATGGCGTGACCGCATATACGCAGTGGAAGAATCCGTTGCTCATACAATGTGCTGATCTTTTTGGTGTGTGGGGCTTGTCCGCGCTGGTGGTCTTTCCGTCTGCATGGATTGCTGAGCTGATTCGGTTGCGTGCGTCTGTCGGCCGCCGGTGTGTACCGCATGCGGCGAGTGCCGCAGTGTGGTTCTGCTGCCTTGTATGTGCGGTCATATACGGAGCCGCGGTCAGAAAGGACTACAGTACGTTTCCTACGGTCAAGGTTGCGGCGGTTCAGCATAATACGGATCCCTGGGTGGGCGGTATGGAAGCCTATCGCCGCGATGTGGCGGATTTGATGCGTCTTTCTGATGAGGCGCTTGCTTCTGATCCTGACATTAAGCTGGTGGTGTGGCCGGAAACATCTGTCGTTCCGTCCGTGATACGTCATTATACTATGCGTCCCGACCGGAGCCGCTTTGAGCTTATAAAACAGTTTTTAACCTATGTGGACAGTAAGAATGCAGTTTTTGTGGTGGGAAATGATCATTCTGTGATGAAGCAGGATGGATCCGATACAGAGGACTGGAATGCTGTTCTGGTGTTTACTCCCGGAAAAAATGTGCTTCCCCCTGACCCCGGCATTTATCGAAAGATCAGGCTTGTACCTTTTACGGAATCTTTTCCGTGGCCGGAGCAGTTTCCCGGTATGTATCAGGCGCTGCTGAACGGGGATACTCATTTATGGTCGCAGGGACATGAACCGGTGGTATTTCACGAGGCAGGAATGTCTTTTTCAACACCGATCTGTTTTGAGGATACGTTCGGGGACGGCTGCCGGAATATGTTCAATAACGGTGCACGCGCGCTTGTAAATCTTTCCAATGATGCGTGGTCAAAGAGCCTTTCATGTCAGTATCAGCATCTGGCAATGGCTGTGTTCCGTTGTGTTGAGAATCGTATTCCGGCTGTACGTAGTACGGCGTCAGGGCAAACATGTATCGTTGACCCTAATGGCAAAGTCGTCGCCATGGCAAAGGAATTCACCCAGACATGGCTTACTGGCCAGCTGCCGGTCATCCCTGACGATGTGTCTCCTACGCTGTACGACAGAGCAGGTGATATTCTTGGAAAATTGTTTGTACTGATGGCGGCTGCTGTCCTTGCTGCCGGTTGTGTTTTACGTATAAGGAGCAGAGTTCATGGATAAAGAGAATGAAAAAAGATTTACTGTTTTAGGCGCTGACACCGATTTTAACGGCGTGCTGGAATTTTCTGATGATGTAATGATAACAGGTAAATTTTCAGGTACCATAAAGGCATCCGGCAGTCTTGAGATAGCAAAAACAGCAGTCTGTAATGTTGACACGATGTCTGCCTCATCTATTGTGATTTTCGGTACGGTTTCCGGTAATATACATGCCGAGGAACGGGTTGAAATCTGCAGCGGCGCAAAAGTTACCGGCGATATTACGACCGCACGTCTGCGCATAGCTGACAACACGGATTTTGAAGGGCAGGTGACTATGCTGGATACTATTCCTGATGTTGATCTGTTCTCCGTTGCCTCTGATGAGTATAAACAGGCGCTGGTTGCGAAGTCTGATTTTGTATCATGATACTATTGACAATAAACGTATTTTTGTGTAATACTTTTAGCGCACAGAGTTTATTTAACCGACCGTTATAAAACAATGTGAGACGGTTATACGTAATCCTAAATCCCAAGAGTAATTTCAAGAACTTTTCCTTACAAGATATGATACATAATTTTAAAAGCATGGAGATAATGTAATGGCACCATTCCAACGACATCGTGCGACCGATGCATCGGAAGACCAGCATTTGTCTACAGATGAAGGACAAAAACAGCTTGATCTTGATGTGCAGCCGGCTTCATATGAAGGAACGGCTTCAATTTCTTCCGGCGGAGAGTATGAATCTTCGCAAATCCCCCCTGTTGAATCAGAAAAATCAGAAGTAAGTCAGTCAGAAGCGCGTGACGGCAGCGATGAAAGCCGTACGGCAAAAGTTGTTGTGCGCGCTCGCAAACGCCGTGTAGTTCGTACGGCAAAAACTGCTGAAGCAGATACTGCGGCCGCAGACACGGTTGATTCAGGCGTTGCAGCTGTCACTGCGGATACAGCTCCGGCTGCTGATACGGCTGCGGCAGTACCCGCAGTGGAAGCTGATCCGGGGCAGGCTGCTGCTCCCGCTGAATCAGCTCCCCGCTCACGCTGGGGTGGTAACCGGTTTGACCGCGGCGGCAGAAAATTCGGCCGCGGAACATACCAGCGCACCATGCCTGTTCCGCGCGATATTCAGCCTAAGGCTGCACCGGAGATTCCTGAGGACTACGAAAACAAGCCGCGGCTGCTTATCAACGACCTTACTAAAATGGGAATGACCGAGCTTCGTAACCTTGCCATGCAGTACGGTTTTGAAGCCGATGATCTGGCTCCGATGAAAAAGCAGGAGCTGATTTTTGTAATCCTGAAAGCGCACACTGAGCATGGCGGCATTATATTTGCATCTGGTGCGCTGGAGATTCTGCCTGACGGATACGGATTCCTGCGCTCTCCGCAGAACAGCTATCTGCCTGGCCCGGATGATATCTATATTTCACCGAGCCAGATCCGCCTGTTCAACCTTAAGACGGGCGATACAATTTACGGCCAGACACGCTCTCCGAAAGAAGGCGAACGATTCTTTGCGCTGCTGCGCATTGAGTCGGTGAATTTTGACGAGCCGCGTGTAGCCCAGACTCGTATTCCGTTTGAAAACCTGACGCCGCTGTATCCGAACAATAAGCTTCATTTGGAAACCGTTTCCACCGAGCTTTCTTCTCGTATCGTGGATTTGTTCAGCCCGATAGGAAAAGGCCAGCGTCTTTTGATCGTTGCTCCTCCTAAAGCCGGTAAAACGATTCTCATGCAGAAAATCGCGAATGCCATTACAAAGAACCATCCTGAAGTCTATCTCATCGTACTGCTGATTGACGAACGTCCTGAGGAAGTTACGGAGATGGAACGTTCCATTCAGGCGGAGGTTATTTCTTCTACCTTTGATGAGCAGGCGACACGCCATGTACAGGTTGCGGAAATGGTTCTGGAAAAGGCAAAGCGGCTTGTTGAGCATAAGCGTGATGTCGTTATTTTCCTTGATTCCATAACGCGCCTTGCCCGCGCATACAACCAGACGGTTCCCACCTCCGGTAAAGTGCTTTCCGGCGGTGTGGACAGCAATGCGCTGCATAAGCCGAAGCGTTTCTTCGGTGCTGCCCGCAACGTGGAGGAAGGCGGAAGCCTTACGATTATTTCCACTGCCTTGATTGAAACCGGCAGCCGTATGGATGAGGTTATCTTTGAGGAATTCAAAGGAACCGGCAACAGTGAGATCGACCTTGACCGCAAGCTTGCGGAGCGCCGTCTGTTCCCTGCCATCAACATCAAGAAATCCGGCACCCGTAAAGAGGAGCTGCTGCTTACTGATACGGAGCTGCAGAAGCTTTGGGTCCTGCGTAAGGTCCTCGGCCCTATGGATGACGTGGAGGTGCTGGAACTGCTGCTTGACCGCATGCGTAAGACAAAAGACAACGCTGCGTTCCTGGCATCCATGAACACCGGCTCTGCGGCTGTTGACAACGGCTGATGACTGTATGTGACCGGTGCAGCAGAGACTTTTTCAAAGCGCCTGCTGTTGCCGGTACAAACTAATTTCTATATGCTTTGTGCAAAAGCTGTTGATTAGATTTTAAAAAGAGTATATACTCTTTATACTGTTTTGAATTTGGTGTGGTTTGTTACTGTGGCTTGAGCTCGGAGTATCCGGTTCCGCATGGTAGGGCAAAACCATTTCAAATATATGGAGGGAACATGAAAAGCGGTATTCATCCTGAGTACAAATTGACAAAAATCACCTGTGCATGCGGTAACGTTATTGAGACACGTTCAACCGTACAGAATATTCATGTTGAAATTTGTTCTGCATGCCACCCGTTCTTTACGGGCAAACAGAAGCTGGTTGATACAGCCGGTCGTATCGAGCGCTTCAATAAGCGTTACGGTATTCAGGAAGCAAAATAAAAACTGCCGATGCGCAGTTTTTTGCCCTGAAAAGGCTCTGGTGCCATTCGGTACCGGAGCCTTTTTTTTATACTCAGTACCCTGTATACACCGCGTGAACGGGAGTACAGAAAACATATGGGCACCTCGAATAAGCTACGTAAGTTGTTTTTTCGAGGTGCCCATATGTATGATTATGCTGATTTCTTTTTGTTAAGGAAGGGAATTGCGCAGTGCACGTTGAAGAATTCAATGAGCGGGCCCATGAAAAATGCGGTGATGATTGTTCCGGCCCCGGCTATAGTGATGATGTCCTTCGGCTTTCCGCCTGAGAGCAAAAACAGCGTGACGCCGATTGCTACACAGACAAGATCGGTGATGATACGTACATACAGGAACCTGCCTTTTTTCCAGGTGTTGACAATAATAAGCGCAACGGCATCATATGTCGAGACACCCAGATCCGCCGTCATATAGAATGCAGAACCGAAGCAGATGATGATGACTCCGGCTGCAAGACAGAGAATCCGTACCGGCAGCGTCGGATTGACGATGATGGTCTGAAAGAATTCATATGAAAACTGTGTTATATAGCCAAGCAGGAACAGATTGATAAAGGTTGCGATACCAATATAGTGACGGTCAAAGCACAGCGCAAAGAAGAACAGTACGCAGTTTGCAATAACATACAGCGTGCCGAAAGAGATGGGAACAAGGGCATCAAGCCCGGCCATGAATGATTGGAACGGATCTACGCCGAGCGCCGCTATTTTAAAGATTCCTACGCTTACGGCACAGATAATGACGCCGCAGAGGGACATGAGTACCCGTCGTCCAAAGTTTTCCGGCAGTCCGTGTTTTTTTTCAGCTGACATCTGATAAACCTCCCGATGCATATATGCTGTTGGAACAGTGATGCCTATTTTAGTGAAATACGTCTGGTTAGGGAAGTGTCGGATGCTGCTGTTCGTATATTGCAGCAGAAACCGGCTGGGCAGAAGATATTTTCAAAAAAAATGAGAATTTTTGCTTTTTCTCTAAACGTGAGAAATAAACATGCTATAGTATATGTGTAGTCAGGCATACGGAGGAGCATATGAGAGTCAGAAGATACGAAAGAGGATTAAGAAGATATTGTAACAAGCAGCCGTGCGGATCGAATATAACAGAGTTGTCGGTAAAAGAGTGTACAGCGCTCGTTCATTATCTGGACTGTTTGTGTGAGTCAGAGGCCGATGAATTGTCTGATGATGATTTTCTTTGGACTTCGGCAAAGCTGTTCTGGGAGCTTACCGATGCATTTAATCGGCAAAAGCAGCTGGACGAATATCTTCAGAAACTGATTTCCGACTATGTTTCTGCCAGACGGCTTAAGCCGCTGAAGCAGAAGGCAAAGAAGCTGAGCCTTACAAGCGATGATGAGACGGAGGATGAGGAAGATATCTGCTTCTTTACATCGGATATTCCATATTCCTTTGCAGAGGACAAACGTGTTGAACGTGATGTGGATCGTGATTTTATTATCTCCAAAATAACCGATACATATATTAATTTTATCCGCTGCGTGTCACTTGATAAATTTGATTTTCTGAAAGATGCAATCAAAGAGCTGCTGATCGGCAGAAAGTCGGCTGCAGTCCGTGCAGCAGCTCACGATATTACGGACGTACAGTTCCTTATCGATGAAATCGGTTTTTCCAAGCAGGAGGCGCTTTATATTCTGGTTATGAGCCGCATTCATGGCATTTCTACCCTGCACAGCGTATGGCGCAATATCCGCTCGCAGAACGAATCCCGGTGCATAGCAGCTATTCTGGGAATCTCCGTGCGTCAGCTCAGCCATATGCTCCGCCCTGATCAGAAGATCCGTTCGTTCGGTTTTCTTGATGAAGACGGTGATTTTGAAAACGATGTGATCGAGTGCGTGCGCAATCAGAGCCTTGACATTATATTCGCCGATGTGCTTTCCCAGCTTGACTGTACCAATGCCTATGATCTTGACTCATTCAACATTCCTGAAAACCAGCAGGACATTATGAGCCACCTTCTGGAAAGCCCTGAACCTGTTTCTCTGCTGTTTTACGGAAAACCGGGCAGCGGTAAAACGGAATACGCAAAGGCGCTGATAAAAAAGTCTGGTCTTAACTCTTTAATCTTTAAGAATGAGACCGAGCTTACTGAGGAAAAACGGCGGTCTCCGCTCGCGCGGCTCAACTGCCTGCTTGCACTGAACCGTCCCGATACGGTTCTTGTGGTGGACGAGGCTGATTCTCTGCTGCAGACTACGGACATGATGTCTTTCTTCGGTTCCTCGCCGTCAAAGTCAAAGGGTATCGTGAACAAAATGCTTGAGAACAACCGGAACAAAATCATCTGGATAGTAAACTTTACGTCCCAGATCGATGATTCTACCCGCCGCCGCTTTACGTTCTCACGGCAGTTTGATGCCATGTCCAGCTCCCAGCTCCGCTCAATCGCCGAGCGCAAACTGGCACCGCTTCAGCTGCCGGAAACAACCACCAGTTCCCTGCTGCGCATGTTCGAGCGCTATGATGTAACCGGTGCCTCTGTGGACAATGTAGTCAAAACGCTCAAGAGCCTGAGAACCATGGATGAAGAAAAGCTGCTGATCAGCTCGGAAACGATTCTAAAAGAAAATGCGCTGCTCGTAAACGGCCGGTCAAAGCTTCGTGAGCACGTAAACAGCGCGTATGATGAGCAGGTGCTCAACACCTCCATGCCTGCGGAGCAGATCATCACCATGATCCGCAATGCCCGTGCGTACAGTGAAAAACACAAGGCGGCTGAAAATGGTATCAGAATGTTGTTCTACGGAGTATCCGGCACCGGCAAAACGGAATTCGCACGGTATATCGGCGAGCAGATCGGAAAAAAGATTCTGCTGAAGCGCGCAAGCGACATCCTGGGCAAGTATGTGGGTGAAACTGAGGAGAATATACGTAATGCCTTTATGGAGGCAGAGCGCAAGAATATGATTCTGCTGCTTGATGAGGCTGATTCCTTCTTCCGTAACAGAGATAATGCCAACAACAGCTGGGAGATAACCCAGGTGAATGAGCTGCTTACCCAAATGGAAGAATTCTCCGGCATTCTCATCTGCACCACGAACCTTAAGAAAATCATGGATCCGGCCATGAACCGCCGTTTCCATATGATCGTTGAGTTCAAACCGCTTGACGAGTCCGGTATCAGAACGCTGCTGAAGCGTTATTTTGATGGCTTTACATTCAGCGAATCACAGGTACAGGAGCTTGTGCGCTTCGGCAACATTACTCCCGGTGATTTCGGCGTGCTTTCAGGTCGCATCCGCTTTATGGCCGAGGATGATTTGTCTTCTGAATACATTATAAAAGAGCTCAAAAAGATTCAGGACGATAAAAACGACGGTGAATCCCACCGGATCGGCTTTTAATCCAACGGCTGATGTTGTATCCCGACATCCCGGGTACGGCAGCCTTGGTACGGTCGCCGCACCCGGGGCGGATCAGCAGGAGCCGCCTTCTGCGGCGGTATCATGAGCGGATACTGACGCATCGCGCATTCTTTTAATCTCCGCCCGCCAGTCCTGCACAAGCTGTTCCGGCTGCAGCGGCCGTGCGTCGGCGCCCCAGCCCAGTACCCAGCGAAGGATCGGCAGGTACTGGTTGTTGTCAAAACTGATTACCGTGCCTTTATCGGTGATTTCCACGGCAGGATTGTCGCCCCATATCCGTTCCTTGGCAAAGCTTTCCGCATAGCTTCCGCTGCGGAACAGAATTTTATACGTAGTCATACCGGGACCGGTGCCGCTCAGATCCCTGAAGCAGCCGAAGGTTCCCGGCGTGTGCAACCGGTAGTCATATTCAGGCGGCAGCGTAAAACGGTCGGCATCGCTGCGTACTTCCAGTGACTGGATACGGGACAGGTTGAACAGCCGGTTTTCGCGGTTTACGCAGTCGTAGCCCCACAGGTCCCAGATACCGTTGTCAAAAATCAGCTGGTAGGGGCGTATGCCCCTGCTCACTGCCTTGGTATGGCCGGGGGTAATGTATTTAATGGTAATGTAGCAGTTGTTTTCCATGGCCTTGTAGATGTCGCCCCATACGGAGTCCCGTACGTCGCTTGCGGGCGCGCCAAGAAAGATAACCCGGTTCGGAGCCGCATGCTCCGTGTCCTTGACTTTTTTCCCGTACTTGTCGATGAGCGGGGATTCCGCGGTTATATCTTTGCACAGCTGCACAGCCTGCTCATAGACGGGGGAGTCCCTGACAGTTTCCAGCAGGTTGTTGATAAGCCTGATGGTCCGCGCGGTCTCCTCCCGGTTCAAATAGCCGGGACGCGTAAGTGTACGCGGGGTGCTGTAATAGTAGCGGTTTTCCGAATCCTTGAGCAGCGGCGCGTTAAGTTCATCACGCATTTTGTCCAGCACCTTGTACAGGATTTTTTCGCTGCATCCCGCCGACAGGTTTATTTCCGTGCCGACAGCTTTTTTAAGATCATTGAGATATGCCGCAAGCTCCTTTACGGTCGCGTGCCTGCCTGATGAAAAAAACTTATCTATTTCCTGGTATCTGATGTATGCTGCATCTCCGCCTGCCATGGTTCCAGTATACAGCAAAACATCGGTAAAAAGACAGTCTGAAAATGCAAAAAAAAAGCATAGTTTTCTCAATTCTTGAGAAACGTATTTACTATAATTGAATCATAGAGAATACGAAATGAGCAGTGCCCCGCACGCTTTCAGGAGGTTATCGATGATTACATTCGCACAGTATGATTGCCTTTCAGCAGAGGAAGAGAAAAAAACAGCAGTCCGCGCCGCCGCCGGCGACCGTGCCGCGCGCGACCGTCTTATTCTTGCAAACCTTCGGTTTGTGGTACTGTGCACCCGTCCGTACCGGGGTCATGGCCTGAGCGATGACGAGCTGGTTGAGGAAGGTATCATCGGCCTTATTGAGGCTGTGGATCACTTTGATCCTGAGCGCGGCGCACGATTGATGACCTGCGCACGGTTCTGGATCCGCAACGCCATCCTGAAAGCCTTGAACAAATGCGGTGCGACCATCCGCCTGAGCGATGAAAAGTCACGCATGCTCGTAAAGCTGCGCAAGGCGCTGGGAACCTGCGGCCAGATCAGCAATGCAGAGAAAAAGCTCGATACTGCTTGTGCGCTTGCCGGATGCACCAGAGCTGAAGCCCGTGAGCTGCTCACACTTTCACAGCCCTGTGCAGAATTCGACGCGCCGATGGACGGAGCTGACGGCGCGTCGTTCGGCATGCAGTATGCCGACAACACCGTAAAAAATGTAGAGGATTCCTGCATCGATACCATTATGCAGGAGCACCTGCTGGCTGCCGTCAAAACGCTCAAACCGTCCGAGCGCGATGTTGTTATCCGCCATAACGGCCTGTTCGGTGCCAAGCCGGAATCGTTCAGCAGCATCGGCCAGCGCCGCGGATTCACCAAAGCGCGCATCTTCCAGATCGAGCAGGCCGCGTTCGGCAAGCTGCGCAAAAAGATCGGCAGTGGGTGCTAGGAGGTGGCGGGCGGCGGCAGCTTGTAGTGACGCTGTGTGAGCCACCATTTTGTCCCGACCAAGGTCGGGTCGGAGGTCAGCGGGCGGATGGCGGCGGCGGCAGCTTGTA
>Ga0256405_10003682_pt1 | contig 31026 bp, 27 predicted proteins | sample RumenRJG_02DNA_FD_189096 | JGI IMG/M metagenome (GOLD analysis project Ga0256405, IMG submission 189096) | Bovine rumen microbial communities from Lethbridge, Alberta, Canada - RJG_02 | ecosystem: Host-associated > Mammals > Digestive system > Stomach > Rumen | place: Canada: Alberta...
CTGCATGAGAAGCCCTTCAACTGCGTCAACGGCTCCGGCAAGCACAACAACTGGTCCATCGCCACCGACACCGGCGTGAACCTGCTGGACCCCGGCAACACGCCCTTTGAGAACGCACAGTTTCTGCTGTTCCTCTGCGCCGTGATCCAGGCGGTCGACGACTATCAGGACCTGCTGCGCATCTCCGTGGCCACCGCGGGCAACGACCACCGCCTAGGCGCCAACGAGGCCCCGCCCGCCGTGGTGTCCATGTTCCTGGGCGACGAGCTGAGCGAGGTGCTGGCCGCCATCGAGAACGAGTCCGACTACAACGGCCGCGACCAGCAGCAGCTCAAGATCGGCGTGCACGTGCTGCCCCGGTTCCCCAAGGATTCCACCGACCGCAACCGCACCTCGCCCTTCGCCTTCACCGGCAACAAGTTCGAGTTCCGCATGCCCGGCGCGTCGCTGTCCATGGCGAAGCCCAACATCGTCATCAACACCGCCGTGGCCGAAAGCCTGCGCCAGTTCGCCGACAAGCTGGAGGACGCCGCCGACTTCACCGCGGAGCTGCACAACCTGATCCGCGACACGGTCCGCGCCCACAAGCGCATACTCTTCAACGGCAACGGCTACGACGGCGGCTGGATCGGCGAGGCGCAGAAGCGGGGGCTGATGAATCTGCCCACCACGCCCGACGCGCTGTCCCACCTGCTGGACGAGAAGAACGTCCGGCTGTTCGAGACCCACGGGGTCTACAGCGCCGCCGAGCTGCGCTCCCGCTACGAGATCCTGCTGGGCAACTACACCAAGGTCATCCACATTGAGGCCGAGACCATGATCGACATGGTCAATCGGTCCATACTGCCCGCCGTGTCCGACTTCTCCGCGCGGCTGTGCAGGAATGCCACCGCCAAGGCCGAATACGCCGGGACCGCCTGCGGGTACGAGAAGGCCCGGGCGCGGGAGCTCTGCCGCCTGTCCGACGAGATCTACACCGGCGTCAACGTGCTGGCCGAGGCCCTCAGCGCCGCAGACCGCGTGGACGGCACCCTGGAGCGGGCCATGCACTACAAGGACGACGTGGTCTCCGCCATGGCTGCCCTCCGCGCCGCCTGCGATACCGCCGAGTCCATGATGCCCGCTGAAGACTGGCCGTATCCGTCCTATATCGATATACTGTTCTCGGTGCGGTGAGGGGCTGACATTTGCCCTGTGCGATTAATGCAGAAAACAGGCATTGGGCATTAGTCGGGGTGACGACCTCTCAGTCAGCCTGCCGACTGACAGCTCCCCTGGAAGGGGAGCCAAGAGAAATGACAGTGCGTCGGTCTCGGCTCCCCTTTCAGGGGAGCTGTCACGCGAAGCGTGACTGAGAGGTCGTTCTCCGTTATCTCAACAAACGCCTATTGATCGATCGTGCGAAGAATGGACAGCAGTCCTTTTATCGACCAATATGAAAACCACCGCGAAACGCCGTTCATGAGCGTCCCGCGGTGGCTTTGATTATGCCATCAAAGAAAATCCTCGCGCATGGGGGAGAACACGTCGATCAGGGTGCCGGCCTCCAGGCAGAGCGTGCCGTGGGGGATGTCCGGGACGAAGGCCAGGGTGTCGCCGGGGCCCACCTCCACGGGTTCGCCGTCCACGGTGAAGCGGAAGCGCCCCGACCTGACGTAGGTGTTCTGGCAGTGGGGATGGGTGTGGACGCTGCCCACGCCGCCGGTCTCAAAGTTGACCTCCACGATCATCAGCCCCGGCTGGTACGCCAGCACCCGCCGCGTTACGCCCCCGCCCAGGTCCTTCAACGGTATGTCCTTCGAGTAGATCACATTTGCGCTCATGGGGAAACCCTCCTTGTCATTGTCGTATGCGTTGAATTGGTGGGAATCGGTGTTAATGGAGAATGGACAATAGAGAATGGAGAATGGCGGTGCAAATCCTGCGGATTTGTTTGATTGAATGCTGTAAGCGGCATATATAGCGCTTTTGATGAAAGAAATCTGCGTATTTATTCAGCTCCACTGTGATAAATGAGGATTTGACAGGGCTACGGGGAGGGATTAGGGATTAGAAATAGTGGCTGCCGCGCGGACTATTTCAATGTTCTCAATAGAAATCGCGGCAGCAGCCCTTTCTAATCCCTATTCCCTAATCCCTCTCCCGGACAAATCCACGTTTGTCTCATTGTCCGAATGGCCACAACTCTCCACTATAATAAGCTGGCCTCCTCTCCGCCGTGATCGCCTTTACACCTCCACGCTCGGGAACAGGTTCGCGTCGGTGTGGGGCAGGAAGCAGGCGCCCACGAAGGAGTCCATGTAGCCGGGCTCGGTGGAGAGCTCGAGGTAGGTCATGGTGGTGGCGAGCTCGTCCACCTTCCGGCGGGCCTGGTCGGAGGTAAGCATGGCGTATGCCCCGGAGAGGGAGGAATTGCCGATATAGGAGAAGTGGTCCAGGTCGATATCGGGGAGCATGCCGATGGTGACGGCGTTGCGCATATTGATGCCGGAGCCGATGCCGCCCGCGACGTAGACGTGATCCAGCACGGAGGGGTCCATGCCCATGGAGGAGAGCATGGTCATGGTGGCGGAGAATATGGCGCCCTTGGCGCGGATGAAGTTGTCGATGTCCACCTCGTTGATGGACACGTCGCGGACGCCGTGGGTGTCCTCCTTGAAGGCGATGACGTATTCCCCCATGCCGTTTTCATCGAAGCGGACCCGCCGGCCCTCGCGGCTGAACTTGCCCTTGCCGTTGATGATCTTCGCCCTGAACAGCTCGGCGATGATGTCGATGATGCCGCTGCCGCAGATGCCCACGGGGCGCTTGGTGTTGCCGATGGTGGTGAAGTGAGGCTCCATGGTATCGGGGTCGATGGTCATGGAGTCGATGGCTCCGTCGGTGGCGCGCATGCCGCAGGAGATGTCGCCGCCCTCGAACGCCGGCCCCGCGGAGCAGGCGCAGCTCATCAAAAACTCGTTGTTGCCGAAAACCAGCTCGCCGTTGGTGCCCAGGTCGATGAACAGTGACATCTCCTCCCGGTTCCACAGCATGGAGGCGAACGCGCCGGCGGTGATGTCGCCGCCCACGTAGCTGCCGATGTTGGGCGCGAGGATGAGCCGGGCGTCCGGGTGCAGCATCATGTGCAGCGAGGACGTGCGGATGTCGTCGCAGTGGAAGAAGCTGGGGATGTAGGGCTCCATGCGCACCGGCTCGGAATACAGCCCCAGCAGCAGGTGATTCATGGTGGTGTTGCCCGCCAGGCACATGCGATAGACGTTCTTCATATTGATGCCCGCCGCGGCGCACATCTCCTGTGCCAGCGGGCGGATGGACTCCTCGATGACCGCCTTTTGCAGCCGCTCGCTGCCGCCGTCGCGCCCGGATTCGATGATGCGGTTGATGACGTCCGCGCCGTAGCGGATCTGCCCGTTGCCGGTGGAGGCCTTGGCCAGGATCGCGCCGTCCTCCAGGTTCACCAGCAGCGCCGCCACCGAGGTGGTGCCCAGGTCCACCACCAGCCCCGCCACCGGGGTGGTCTGGGTGGAGGGCATCACGTCCATGACGGACAGCGAACCGTCCGCCTGCGCCTCCAGCACGCAGCGCACGTTGAAGTTGCTCTCCCGCAGCACCCGCGCCAGCTTCTTCAGCGCGTGGTAGGTGAAGGTCACCGTCTCCGCGCCGGTGGCCGAGCGCAGCGCCCAGGCCAGGCGCTCGTTGTCGGGCATGGTGTCGTCGTTGGTGGGCGCGTCCATCGCCACCGTCACCGCCGAAAGCCCGTTGCCAAACGCGATGCCCGCCGCCTCGATCTCCGCCTTCGTGCGGTCGAAAATCTCCAGCTCCTTTGGCGAGGAGATGTCCGCCACCTTCATGCGGCTGCGATACGCCGACGCGATGTCCGGCACGCCGATCACCACGTCCGTCAGCACCCGGCTGACGCACGCCAGCCGCCAGCCCATCACGTATTCCTCATCCGAGATGTGCCGCGTCTTCGGGGATTCCAGCTCCCCAGACAGCAGCTTCACCCGACACTTCCCGCACGCCCCGTTGCCCGAACACGGCGCGTCGATGGCCACGTTCGCCCGCTGCGCGATGGACAGCAGATGATCCCCCTTGTTCGCGTTGATGCGCACCTCAGACCCGTTGACCTTGAATGTGATCAGTACCATGCAGCTTCCTCCCGCCTCGAATTACTCTACCGATCCATTATAGCATCTCCCCCGAGTTTAATCAATATAATTCCATCCCCCACTTTGAGACGCAATCAAGACCCCAAAGAAAAAGAATCGCAAATTCAAAAAAAACTATTGACAACCCCCGTCATCTTTGCTATAATATCTCACGTCGGTTGGAAAACCCACCCCGAAACCAAAATGCCTTAGTAGCTCAATGGCAGAGCATTCGGCTGTTAACCGAAGGGTTGTAGGTTCGAGTCCTACCTGAGGCGCCACCCCCGGACTATAAATAGATAGAATTTTATAGCCCCATCAAAGCCCCTGTTTACGGGGGTTTTGATGTTTTTGGAGCAAGTCAAATAATAAAAATGCCAAGAACATCCTCACTTAAGAGTAGTCAAATATATTAAACAAAAAGCAAAAATGCCACAAAACCAGATAATGAAGAGAATTGTTGCATATGTGGCAAAAAGGCAGTGATGAGCCTCAATATAACACGTTTAACGCGATTTTCTATTTTGTTCGTATACCAATTGCCGACTGATGAAGCCAGCTCACATCATTGAAATGTGGATGACACTGACCGACACTGTTCGTCTTTGATATTCCCGCAATGAAAAAGCCCGCGTTACTGCGCGAGCTTTCGTTGTGGTATTATTCTTACAGGCTAATGCCTGCGTTTGGCTTCTTCCAGTGAAACGGATATCGTGCTTCCATTTCGCATTTGGAAGAGAAGTGTTTTGTCGGGCATTACCTTCATGTTTTCAACCAACCTGTGCCAGGTTGAGATCTCAAATTCAGTAATGCACTCTCCAACCGTTTTCAACCCTTCAAGGAAGATCTCAATGCTTTTACGCCTTACCAGGGCATCGGAAATCTGTTGATCCAATTTCTCTGCCGCCGCTTTCTTTTGCTTGAGCTTATCCTCCAGCAAGGAGAACCCTTGGCTATACTGCTCCTGATCTTGGGGCCTGGTCGCATTGTTATGTATCAGGCTTTCGATTTGGTGAGCCAGTTCCGCCATGTCCGCCTTGATGCTCTCGTGTTCCTTTTGAAGCGGAGCAATGTCAGCAATGATCGGCATATACTCAATCTCAAATTCCTCACAGTATTTTCCCCAATCATCGATCAATCGGTTAACTGCGATTATGTAGGCATTAACTATATCCGCATCTGTCAAATGTGAAACAGCACAGATAGCGTCGCCTTTGTACTTATCGTTGCATAACCAGATATTCCGACGATAGCGGTTGTTGGAATCCCAGACCCTGTGGCCATAATACGCGCCACAGCAGCCGCAGACAATTTTGCCTGTGAAGGGGCTATCGTAAAACCTCCCTTTCCGGGCAGTTCGCCTTTTGATCTCCTGCTGTACCAGTTCAAAGGTTTCCGGCGATATAATAGCATCGTGAGAATCCTTGATGTAGATCTGTTTTCGCTCGCCTCGATTGATACGTACCTCCTTTGTCAAGAAGTCAACCGTGTAGGTTTTTTGCAGACGGGCATCGCCTTTGTATTTCTCGTTCCCCAGCATCGAGGATTTGATACAAGCACATCCCTTCACCCCCACCCGATTAACGAAGGGGTGAAAAGGGGTGAAGGGGGGTGAAGCCCTCAGAGGGGGGTGAAATCGCATGAGAAAGGCGCCTCCGTAGAAGAGACGCTTATCTCAGTACGATAAATTGGAATATGTTATGCTGCCGGTTTTTTCATTTTGATGATCATATAAACCGGTGTTTCCATAAAACTATCATACCTATCCGGCTGCATTGTTTTCCACTCTTCGGGAGGCATCGGTTCACGGATCTCTTCAATTAACAGGCCGGCATCTATGATTGCGTTGATATAGTCACTAAAAGTATGATGATAGCTAATGCTGAGATGGTCTTCATAATCGTCATTGTATTCCAGCCATGGCTGAACATACGCTCGAACAGACTTATCTAAATATCTTACCCTCCATTCCTCATCATCCGGAAAAGTATCCCCATGTTCAATGGGATACATAGCAGAATACAAAGGATGAATGATAGAAAAAACACATTCGCCGCCATTCTTCAAGGAAGCTGCCACATTCTTAAAAAGCTCTCCAATGTTATTGATGTAATGACTCGTAGTGGAAGAGAAGATAAAGTCTACTGGCATGCGAATTACTTCCTTGCATTTTGATGCATCATAGCATATGAATTCTGCTTTTGATGACATCTTACTAGCTTTTACCTTAGCAATGTTCAGCATTTCTTCGGACATGTCTATGCCAATAATCTGTTCAGGTGCAAAGCCCTCCAAAAGGAATGTAAAGATCCCTGTGCCGCAGCCCAAATCCACCACCGTCTTCTTTCCCAATTCCGGCAGCAGTTGTTTGACACAAGGCCATTCGATATTATAGCTGTAAGAATCCTCCGAATTGTTGAATGTCTCATAAGCCTCTGCCATACTGTTCCAGTCTTTTTTGATACTATCGTTATTTTTCATGTTGCATCTTCCCCGTTAAATCCCGATTTGTGCGCCTGGGCAGTTGTTTAAACTCTGCATATCAGTATAATCCAGACACGCACCTTAATCAAGAAAAAATGTGTAAACAAGAAAAAAACCTGCCAGGAATTGTGTCCCAGCAGGGCTTCCGCACATTCAAATCTGACTTTCCACTCCGCAGGCGAAGGAGAAGGTCATTGTTCCCTTCCGATGCACCGTGACCTTTTCCACCAGGTGCCCCCAATAGTCAGTGCGGAATTCGGAGACGCTATCCGGCAAGGATTCGACCTCGGTGATGAAACTCTCAATCTGCTCCGTTTGCTTTTCCTTCTGGCGGAGACTTCCCTGGGCGGTGGTCAGTGCCTTTTCCGCATCTTCATATCGGGCAAACATCTCATCGTAGCGCCGCTGGTAGTCTTCCTGATTCTGCGCCACGCGCGCGTTCTGGTCGATGAGCTGCTGGACAAGCTCCGCCGCCACGTCCCGCTCGTTCTCCAGTCTGGTGATTTCCTCTTTCAGACCTTCTGTGTCTCCAAGGTCTCCCTGCACCTCCCGTAGGTTGGCGATGACCTCCTTGCGGATGCCCAGCAGCCTGTTCATGGCCTTGATGAAGCCCTGCTGGATTTCTTCCTCCGTCAGGTGCGGGGTCTTGCAGCGATGGCCGTTAAACTTGCTGTTGCACTGCCAGACCGTCCGGCGGTACTTTGGGTCTTTGCTGTGCCAGACCTTGGGACCGTACATCTCGCCGCAGTCGCCGCAGAAGATTCTGGCGGAGAAGATGGTGCCGCCGCTGGCATGGCAGTTCTTACGCCGTTCAATTTCCTCCTGCACCCGCCGAAACGTCCGCGCCGGGATGATGGCCTCATGGCAGCCTTCCACATAGACCTGCGGAACCTGCCCCTCGTTCTTCCTGCGAGTCTTATCCAGGAAGTCATTGGAGTAGGTTTTCTGCAGGAGCTTATCGCCCATGTAGGTTTCATTCGACAAGACCCTCTTAATGGTCAGGTCGTTCCACTTGGGCTTGCCAGCCGGGGACGGGATGCCGTCCTCAGTCAGCTTTCGGGCGATGGCATAGGGCGACATTCCGGCGAGGAAGTCCCCGTAAATCCTGCGAACGATTGTCGCCTGCGCCTCATTGATGATCAGCCCGCCGTCGGGTCCCTTGTCGTAGCCCAGGAAATGCTTGTAGTTCAGGCTGAACTTGCCGTCGCTGATTTTCTTGCGCTGTCCCCAGCGCACGTTTTCTGAAATGCTACGGCTTTCTTCTTGGGCAAGGCTGGACATGATGGTCAGGAGAAGCTCGCCCTTGCTGTCAAAGGTCCAAATGTTCTCTTTTTCAAAATAGACCTCGGTGCCATGCTCCTTCAGTTCCCGGATGGTGGAGAGCGAATCCACCGTGTTCCGGGCAAAGTGGCTGACCGACTTGGTGACGATGAGGTCGATTCTCCCAGCCAGCGCGTCCGCCACCATCTGCTGGAAGCCCTCGCGGTGCCGCGTGCTGGTGGCCGAGATGCCCTCGTCAGCATAAACACCCACGAATTCCCACTCAGGTTTGCCCTGGATATATCCAGTGTAAAACTCGATCTGGGCTTCGTAGCTGTTTTGCTGGGCATCTTGTTCCGTAGAGACACGGGCATAAGCAGCCACCCGCTTCTTGCGGTTCAGTACTGCAGAAGTGGTATTGGTGCCGTTGGCTTCAGGATTGAAGACAACAACGGTCTCTCGCTTATGCTCTCCAGTAGGTTTTCTCAACATCGCTTTTTCTCCTCCCATCGCTTCTTGGTTTGCTGCCTGGCTCGCTCCTTCATCTCGGGAGTCCAGGACTTGCTGCGGGAATGGTGTTGCCATTCCACGCATTGTTCTGAACCGTCCTTGAATCGGTAAACCAGCACATTCTTCTCCGGCACCATGATCTCTGCTATGCGACTGCGCAAGATTTTTTCATCTAATTCCTTTAAGCCTAAAACCTCACAGGTCTTTACTGTCAGAATATCCTCGGGAATCTGCTGCCCGCTGCAGCCGGCTGTACTGTACTTGTCATAAGTACCGCATAGCCAAGCATGTTTTTCATACTTCGACCCAGCGTGCGTAGTCTTCCGTATAAAATGGTGGCCGCATCGCCCGCAAACAATCATGCTGGATAACGGATAGCGTTCTGGCGATGCTGTAGCCTTGAACCTCTTCGCTCGACGCTCTCGCTCTTCTTGAACCCTGGCAAAGGTTGCTCGGTCAATAATGGCATCATGTGCATTCTTGACCTGAAAGACAGGACGTTCGCCCTTGTTTCTAACTTGTTTCTTGGAAATATGATCGGTGATGAAGCACTTTTGTAAGCGTAAATCTCCTTGATATTTCTCATTGCGCAGGATAGCATCCACTGAGTTGGGATGCCATGAAGACAGGCGGGGACAGGAAGCGTTTGAGGAAGTGAGGACAGAGGATTACACCAACTACACCTTCAATATGTATCAGGGCGATGTGGAGAGCGTGACGATGCGGTTTGACAAAAAACTGGTTGATACTGTCCTTGACAGATTTGGTCGTGATACTGTGATACTGAAACGCGGACCAGACCACTTTGATATTACCGCTGTCGTTTCTGTAAGTCCGCAGTTTTTCGGTTGGGTCTTTGGGCTTGGGGAACAGGCAGAGATTATGGAGCCTGAAAGCGTGCGGCGGCAGATGAAGGAATACATTGAAAAGATTCACGCGAAGTATGAGGACAAAGAAAAAGGCGGTGAATGAGCATCCTCAAAAACCGCACAATCAACGCACAAAATAATGCTGACTTTCGTCGTAAAATGGCAGAGCAGTTAGGGATGCGCAGCATCCCATTCGATGCTGTTAACCGAAGGGTTGTAGGTTCGAGTCCTACCTGAGGCGCCACAAAAATTCGTGCATTTCGCGCAGAAATACACGAATTTTCTTTGCAAAATGCCCATAATCACGCGAATTTTAATGAAAATCGCGTTAATTTCGGCCTTTGCGTCGCAACCTCGCGTTTTGAAAACCGCTTCAAAATCACAAATCCGTGAAATTCTTCGGTGAAAATCACAAAATTTGTGATTCCAGCCGAAGGGTCATCGCGCTTTATTCAAGCCTGGAAGCCTTGAGAAGTTATGAGACGATATGCCGGATTAATCCTGCATATTATTCAGAAATTCCGCTTTCGTTGAAGACCCTTCAACTCAGTCGGTGTTTGGCTCTACTGGAGCAGTTTGGCGACCTTGCCGCCTGCCTCCTGCACCAATCCGAGCCGGGTGTGCGCGAAGATGCCCATCGTGGTCGTCACGTTGGAGTGGCCGCTGATCTGCTGGATCGTCTTGAGATCAACGCCCGCTTCCGCCAATGCCGAGATGTAGCTGTGCCTGAAGACGTGGGGCGTAGCTCCGAACATATCGATCTTCTTTTCAAGATTCCTCAACAGCCTGCGGATCACCATCAGCGTGGGCGGCTCCTTGCCGCCGATGACGTATCCGGTGTCCAAATGGGGCATCAGGAAATCCGCAAGCTGGTCGTCCAGAGGAATCACACGCTTGCCACTCTTTGTCTTGGGGGTCGAGATGATCGGTTGGTTGGCGGTGTAGGACACAGCCCGGTTGACGGCAATCAGACGCTTCTCAAAATCGATGTCCTCCCAGCGGAGGCCCATGACTTCTCCGCGGCGCATTCCGGTGAACAGCAGCAGCGCCATCAGGCGACGCTCCGTCACATCGGTCAGCTTCTCGGAAATCTGCGCGATAATCAAACGCAGCTGTTCGGGGGAAAGCGCCTGACGCTCCTTCTTCTTGGTAGAGGGAATGGTGATGCGCTTGCTCTTTGCGGGGTTGTTCTGGATATAGCGGTCTTCAAAAGCGGAATCCATGATCTCGCTGAAAAGCACGAACATAGTATGAACCGTGTTCTTCGCCAGTTTAACGCGATCATTCAGGAACTGCTGCACCGTATCGACGGTGATATCATTCAACCGCATTTCTCCAAAGGCCGGGAACAGGTGCATCTTCATGTTGCTCCTGTACCCCTGCAAGGTTGTGGGTTTCAGTTTGGGCTTTTTGTATGTGTCAAACCACTTGTTCGCGTACTCCTTAAACGTGGGAACCTCCACCCGGCCAACCTCAAGGGCCTTGTCAAAGTGGATGAACTTGTCGATCATGCCGTATTCGACGTAGAGACGAACGATGTTGTCGTTCAGCTCTTCAACGGTGTGTCCCAGCGCCCGCTTGTAGATGGGCTCTTTGTCCTCGGTGACGCCAACCTTCACTCGCTGTTTGTATGTCTTTGCCATTTCCGATACTCCTTTCTCATCGGAATTGGCATTGAACGGTGCAATGCCCGAATTTTCAATTCGGTCATTGCAGTTTTGCCGAAGGCAAAACCGAGGATTTTCAAATTGGAAATTTGAAAACCTCGCCTTATGTGATCGTATGTGATTTTCAAGGTTCGGAAGATACGGCGCGAGAACCGCCATTATCTGTTCCAAAGTATACCTGTTTATTTCAGGATTGTCAACCGCTGGAGAGGACATCGAAGGGCTGCCCTGCAATATAGTTTGCGTGTTGTTTTTCTTCATATATTGTATTTCCCTTTTGCTATTCAATAGAGATATAAAGAAAGAGGCTCCAAAGGACGCTATATCCTTTGAAGCCCCATGATGTACGATTCAAGCGCTGGTCTTTTGAAAACGACCTTGTTCCCGATTCTGAGGATGAGATCAGAGTTTGCCGGATCGTTGGCAATTTCCCGCAGCCTATGCTCTCCAATATGTGAGTAAACAGCGGCTTCCTCAACCGTGAGACACAGCTTACGCCATATCGGAACAGATAACGGCACACTATCGGGAAGATCAGGAGAGAAGCGCCTTTTGTTCCCGTCATTATCATGGATCATCGATCTATCCTCCCAATGATTGATTTGTCTCCAACACAAGTGGCGGAGACGAAAACAGGGCAATTTGACCCGGCTCTTTTTTACGTTCATATCCCGTCCACCACTGCATAACGCCCTCGCCGCTCTGCCACAGGCTGCTGTGGTTCAGCTTTCCATCGCGCCGCCTGGCTTCCAACATATCGTCAAAAGCGCTGACATACAGCTTGCGATACTGTGGCCAGCGCGCCAATTCTCGTCGTTGGGCGGCGTATCCACCCATCGGGCAGCCGACGCAGCCCAGGCGGGTACAGCCGGTATCGTAGAGCTCGCAATACGGGAGGTTGTAGGTGTGAATGAACTCCCACACATCCTCGTCTGTCCAGTCGATGATCGGGTTGAGCATCGTCTTGTGCGTTCGGTAGCACATCTCCACGACGCGCCTGGTGGCCGCATCGTCGTAGTTCATAATGATGCCGTGGGCGCGGTTGTTGTTGTACCGCGCCCCCTGCTGTTCGGCCACCTGTGCTGCCTTGCCGTTGAAGATCGTCACCGTCCCTTGATTGCGTTTTCTACCCGCGCTCTCATCCCAGCGAACGCCGGTCACCACCACGCGGCCCTCTCCATGGGATTCTTTCAGCGCCTCACAACAATACCGCGCCAGACGGGTCGGCGGGAATTGCTTGTGGACAATCAGCCGTCGCATGGACAGCTTCGGAATGGTGAAATGGATGCACCTCTTCCCGGCGATACTTTGGGCTGTCACCGGAGAGAGCAGCCTGCCGCCACTGTTGATGGCAAAGTATTTGAAAGACCCGTCGGGCAGGTCGTAGATCACCGCCTCGAATTGGCGGATCACGAAGCGTACCAGCTCCGGCGGGTCAACCGTTGTCATATTATAATGTATCTCATAGCCCACCCCGGCCATGCGGAGGATGGCTTCCACCACAATGGAATCCTTGCCGCCGCTGTAGGCCAGGTAGTATTTATCAGGCGGTTCAAAGCTGCGCACCAAGTCAATGGCGCGCTGCACCTTGTCCCGCTTCTCTCCAAACAGGTTGTATACAATCAGGCTCAATTCATCGCCTCCCTCCCGTGAAGCCTTATAGCCTGTTTCCTTCATCAGATGGCCGCCCGCTGCTTTTGCTGATTCACAGCCCCGTCCCGCTGTGCTTTCAGCAGGTTCTTCTTTTCTTCCAGCTTTTCCCGGACGGATATGCGCGGCTGCCCTCGTCCATTCACGCGATCATCCAGCGCGGCGATGGCGGCGCGGTCATGCAGGTACAGGTTGATTTGCGTTTCCAGCGGCGCGGTTTCCAGCAGTCCAATGTAAAACTCCACCAGCGTCCTGTCGTTGTAGGCTTGTACAAAGCCTTGCGGAAACGGTGCGTTCCGGTCTGTAGGCGCGTTTTGCTCTGCCCTCTCGGTGAGGATTCTGTAGTCGCCGTTCAGGCCAGAGAGCGCCTTGCCTCGCCATTCACGAAAGTCCTTTTGCAACTGCCGCATCTCCCATTCCTTTTTCTGTTCGGGCGTCACCGGCTGTCCGCGTCCGGGACGCCCCTTCGGATCGTAGGAAATGTGGAAATCCTCCGCGATCTTCAGCACCGCCTCCCGCTTCCCGATTCGGAACAGGTTGGAAACGAAATCTATGGCATCGCCTCTGGCATGACAGCCGAAGCAGTAATATCGCTCGTCCAGTTTCATACTGGGGTGCGTATCGTCGTGAAACGGGCAGCAGGCCATGCCGTGGGAATTGACCTCAATGCCATACATCTCCGCGACCTGCCGCGCCGTGACGCTGTGCTTGACCGCCGTAAACACGTCGGGCAAGGTGTGTTCCTGGTTGTTCTTATGATTCAAATAGCCCATTCTCAGCCTCCTCGCTATGTCTTTTCCCGCGTTCGCTGCTTCTCTTTGGCACCATGCACCTGGTTCAGCTTTTCCTGGAGCCGCTTGCGGACGGACGGGCGTTTCCTGGGATCGACCCAGACGGGCCGCTGGGGTTTGCGATTGTTGTTTACCCCGTCGATATGGTTGTAGTTTTCCTCGCTGCCGACCTCGTGGCTGGCATGACGGACGTACTCGCCATTCTCATAGAATTTCTGCCACAGCTCCTTCGGGGGTCGCTGGTGTTCCACCGGCTGCTTTGGCAAGGTGTCCCTCCGCGTCCCCTCGTCCAGCGTCGCCAGCAGCGAGCCGTTCATCTCCTGCTCGATGCCGTCCATCGCGTCCTCAATGTATTCGTCCGTCACTTGTTCGGCGACCTGCTCCAGCGCCAGCATAATCGAGCTTACATCAGTCAGATTATAGGTGCTGGACAGGTAGGCCAGGAACCAATCCTTGTGGCGATCTTCGAGCCGCCAGATATACGGATCGGGCGCGCCGCGCACGGCGTGGGTGTCCGCGATGTCAAAAACGTAGCGCAGGCGCTCCGGCTGGGCGGTATCGTCGATGAGGGCGATGCCCTTCGCGCCGCGATTCACCCATCGCCCGACCTTCTGATTCCATGTGTCAAGGGCAGCGCAGGCCGTGGCCTCCGGGCGCTGGGCATAGATCAGCAGCTGCTCCAGAAAGCGGTAGCGGTACATCCGCGAAGCGGTGTCCATGAAGCGCATCCAGTCCTGGGGAGAGCTGCTGACCGAACCGGCCTCGGCATAGGCAAGGTTTCGGATATTGCTCAGTTTCGCCAATCAGATCACTTCCTTGTCTGGCTTCGAGGACGGCGCTCAGTCATCGTCGCGCTCCTCGTCGCTGTCGTCATACTCCATGCCCTCGTCGTCATCGTCGTAGTCCTCATGCTTGGGCTTATAGACCTTGAAGTACCAGCCGCCGCCGATGACCGCCAGCGCCAGCACGCCGATCAGGGCATAGGAATTGAGGCTGGTTTCCTTCTTCTCCGGCTCCACCGTGATGACCTGGGGCGTCGGCGCGGGCGTGGGCAGTTGAATCTGCACCGTGGGCGCGGGCGTGGGTGTCGGCGCGGTATATCCCTCGATAAAGTCGGATACGTCGTCCTCGTTCACCTTCGCCAGCATGTACACGTTCTCGCTGGCACGGGCGCGATCCACCACGATGAAGAAGGAATTGTTGTTGCTGGTGGTGATGGTGTAGAACTCCTTGCTGCCATCCGAAATATTGTCCAGCACCTCGCCGTTTCCGGCGATGGTGAAGGGCTGCATGGACACCTCCGGCAACGGCGCGTATGTGATGTCCGGCGTGGGGCTGGGCATAGGCGTGACCTCGATGATCTCGGCGGGTTCGGTGTCCGCCTCGGCAGCCTGGGGCACGTTGGCATAGGCTGGCGCGCCCATCAGCAGCGCCGACACGCCCAGCAGAAGGGGTATGGTTTTCATCAGCTTTCGGATTCTCATGTTTTCCTCGCTTTCTTACAGGGAGATCTGTATTCAGTTATCATAGAAGGGCAAGCGCCCGAAGCACAGAAAGTGCGCCTTGAAGTAGCCTTGTGGGAGAAGCGGTTGATCGTCACGCGGTTCCACACCTGATCCTGGACGATCAGCATCCCCAGCTTTTTGAGCTGCTTGCCCAAATCCTTGATGTCGAAGCAGACGATGCGGTTGGTCAACTCCACGTTGGTCTGGTGGTTGAACACGTTGAGACTGCCGGTGACGTAGATCTCCAGCGCCGTGGCGATGTAGGCCGCCTCCTTCTCCGGCTGCTTCAGCAGGCAGTTGTACAGGTCGCCCAGGATGGGGATGTTCTCCGGGCGCGGGTCGCGCAGGTACTTGTCATAGATGATGGCAAGGCACCTGTCGATGACGGACTTTTCCTTCGGATCGATACCACTGCGCGACCCCATGATCAGCTCACACAGGGAGAGGATGAAGTCAGACTTCAATCGCAGCGGGTTCTCATCATCCGAGTAGTCCAGGTTGAAATCCAGCGGGTTGATGTAGTCGTGGCTGCTGGGGGCGATGCGCACTACTTGGCCGCCAAGTGCCTGCACCAGCGGGTAATACTCGCCCTCCGGGTCGCAGATGATCACGTCGTCCTCCGAGAAGAAGAACACATGGGCGATCTCCCGCTTCGCCGTGAAGGACTTGCCAGAACCGGGCGTACCGAGGATCAGGCCGTTGGGCGTCTTGAGCTGCTTCCGGTCGGCGTAGATCATGTTGTTGGACACGGCGTTCAGGCCGTAGTACACCGATTCCTCGCCGGGGATGAACAGCTCCTGTGTCGTGAAGGGCACGAAGATGGCGGTGGAGGTGGTGGTCAGCGCCCGCTTGATAGGCACCTGGTTCCAGCCCAGGGGCAGGCTGCTGACCATGCCCGCCTCCTGCATACAGTCGAGCCTGCGCAGCGCGCAGTTGTAGCGGTGGGCAACGCCGTCCACCTGACCCACGGCGTTTTCCAGCTCCTCCCGCGTTCGCTCGGTGTTCAGCACCAGGACCGTCACCAGGAACAGGCGCTCATTGCGGGATTGCAGATCGTCCAGCAGATGCTGGGCCTCGCCGGAATAGGTGCTCAGGTCGGAGGGGATATTCAGCATTTTCACTTGTCACGGCGTTATCGAGGTGATGGATTTGTTTCAAGGAGCAAATATCAGGTATTTGCCCGAGTGACAGATGAAACCGTATATATGATTCAGATCTACCGGCATGATGCGGAGGATCTATACAGCAAAATTGAAATGGTCAGAATCCTCCGTGATAACTGGCCTGAAACAGTCGAGCGTTTTCATATGGAGAATGTTGCAGAGCTTACAGAAAAGATGGATGACCATCAATACGGGTTGCTGCGAGATGCGCATGCAATGACCTTCGTGGAACTTGGAAAGAATCAAGTCTATTTTCCTATTGGCGGAGGATATATGAGTTCAGGATATTCGGCATCTGCATTAAGACAAGCTGATAATTGGCTCAATAGATTAAGTGCTATTCAAATGAATATCAGGAATAATGCTGAATGGATTGGCAAGACGATAAATAGATATATAGGAAGGACAGAGCCGTATTGCGATATGCAAATTCAGCTTCTATGGATTGATAATATCGACAAGATTACAATGTATGAATCGAACAGCGGCTTGATAATTCAGACTGAAACAAGCGAAGGATGGATTCGGGTTTGTAGAGTGTCAGAAATATACGGATAAAGAAGGTGGGCTCATTGAACCGTCATAAGCCAATAGCTCTGACGTTACTCGGAGCGTGCGTCATTATTGCCGGGTATTTTTTCCTGCGAAACAAAAATATCGAGACATCCCTCATTATGGACTGTCTCGCAATTCTTACTGCCGTGGCGTTTTTCTTGGAGTATCATCAAAACAATAAGGTCAATGAAGCCCAATTTGTTATCGATCTGAATAACCAATTTATCAACGAAGGAAATATTGCTGCGGTCGAACACGATTTGGAGATGTATTTTACTCATCCGAAGGAGCGGGATAAATACAAAAGCGAGTTTCTGAAAAAGTATGCCTTAGAGGAAGAGGCTCATCAGGACTTTGTGAATTATCTTGTTCATCTTGAAGGAATGGCCGCGCTGGTGAACGATGGTGTGCTCAGGCTTTCCGCTATCAATGATCTGATGGCATATCGGTATTTCATTGCTGTAAACAATCCTGTGGTACAGCAATTTGAATTGATCCCCTATCAGGATTATTATCAGGGACTAATAAGGCTATTTCCCAAGTGGGCACGCAAGAACAAAGATGCCATGCCGATGATGGAGACGAGACTGGATAAAGCGTTAAGGATAAGATGAGAATGAGCTAGTATGTGATGTATTACGCGAAAAGTGCGACTACACGAAACGCTCTAAAAAACTTGAAAAAGAATATGAATGAAGATAGCCTTTGGTCTGCCATCATATCTCTTGCCGACACAATGATCTATACCTCAGGCCGAGGTAAAGCATCAGGCAGACCGTTTACCTATGCTATCCATGGTGATGAGATGTTTATCTCTACCAAGGCAAAGTCAATCACCAAGGCAACCGTTATGATCGCGTGCCGAAAAGCTGTGGAGATACAGAATTCGGAAGGCTGTATTTCCGGGCTGAAACGGATCGGTACATTTGGCGCGAGCTACTTATATCCTGTATTTCTGAAGCTGGGGATTATTACACGGAGACCTACTTATGACCAGACCGATTTGTTGAGTTGGGTTCCAGCTATTGGAGGAGACGACATAGTCGTTTCAGAGATAAAACTACTGATTGAATCATTGACACTTTCTGAAAATGATAATATAATGGATTCACAAGATAACGCAAAGGAGTTGACCATCATGCCGAGGCCGAAGGGATCAAAGAACAAGAAGACCACCGTTGTGATCGAGACCGTTGAGAATATTGATGAGAGAATCGTCGCCACAGAGTCCGCAATTTCCACACTGACGGAAGAACTGAAAGCCAAGAAAATGGAGTTGAAGGAATTGACCAAGGCCAAGGCAGAAGCTGAAAAGCTGGCGGCCGAGAAGAAAGCTGAGGAAGATAAAACGAAGCTCTTGGATGCTATAGCTGCCAGTGGCAAGAGCATTGATGAAGTAATTGAGATGATAAGCCAGTAAAGCGATTCCCTTGAACCGGCACAAGTATGGTTCAAGGGTTTGATTTGTTTTGGGATTAAAAACTTCCACCAAGGATAGCTTGACATTTCGTATTGAAGTTAAGCCCTTAAGAGTGTTAGTAAATTGTGGAGGGATTCACTTTGGAAGATAAAATGAAAAAACTATCTATTGCATCTCTAACGATATTAATATCTATTGTTTTTGCATCTGCGCTTTATGAAAATCGCATCAAGGAATATCAAGGCTATAGAGTGGGATTGCTCATTTTTCTAATTCTTTGTATCTTTTTCGCTGCTGTGTTTTATTGGCTTTCAAAAACCCCACAGGATCAACACAAAAAGCTAAAGAAGATGATCGTGTGTTTTGGTTTTGTTGCTTTGTTTTTTCTTGTCCTATTTCTAGTTTGTTATCTGATATTTCCTCCGTCACTTCCAGATATTATTCGTTATGATGACTTTGATTGGTCTGACGGGTACATATATAATTGTGCCTATTATAATGGAAGAATATACCCGGTAATTTCAACTATGGACAATAATAAATATGCGAATATTAGGTTTTATACACAAAACGAAACTGAATCTCAAAACGGTATAAAGCGGATTAGCATTGAGGTTGTTGACTATGAAGATGTTAATCCGGTACTCTTTACAGTAAACTAGACTGATGGCGGGGACGGCATGATAGAAGATCACATATATTACGGGACAATTAAAAGCTATCCATCAAATAATGAGTTAGTCTATTGTGGTGATGATGACTATTTAGAACCATTATTTACTGAATCGTATGTATATACTCCTTCTGGAAGTAGCGTTATTTTGGATGGAGGTGGCATAGATTGGTTTTTTCTATCTATGGAGTATACTAAACCAGGGATATATAAATATCGATACAGAATGGACTACTTGAAGAATGGTAGAATATTATCTGAAGAATCAGATTTATTTATTGCGTATTTTCCTGGCGAAAACGAGTTTCCTAATCGAAGAGTATCAATATATGCACTGACGGAACCATACTCCTATTATGGAACTGAACAAAAAATCGATAGGGATGAAGTTATATATCTTTGAAGAAATATTGACAAATGGTTTAATACAGAGGTTGCTGTTGATCAAATGGCAGCAAAAGGAATACAATACATTGAAGGGATAAATGCTATGATAAGTCTTTATTATCATAATTCCGACAACTGACGATGTATTGTGAAGCGCAGAAAAAATCGGATGGAAGGTGAGATTGCCGTAGGCCAGTTTCCGTGAAGAGTACTTTATGGAGGATAAAAAGATGGATAGTAACCTTCGTACCAGGAAAATACGTTACTATCTTGTGCTTGGGCAAGGCTGGAGCCGGGCATATATTTATTGTGCGGTAGTGGAATACCGCGTTGGGACATATGTTATAATGCCGGCGCTGGACCCTATTGGCTACGGATGGGACACGATTGTCAAGGGAGAAATCATCGATGAAATCTCCAAGGAAGAAGTATATCAAATGCTCCCAAGAACGATAGAAGGACCGAAGTCAATAATTTGCTCGATCAGCAGCGAGGAATACGAAAATGCCAGCATCCGAATGACGAAAATCGCGATGAAGAAACGGATGGAAGCCGAAATGGCTGAAGACCAATGAGCTACCTTTTACTTTTCTCCTATGAAAAATGCAATTATTTCCTCGAATCTTCTATGAAAATCGCATATTTATTTCTCAAGCAGGCTTTCCATGCTGCAACCCAGAACTTTTGAGATGCGATAGAGAGCAGCAGCACTTGCTTTGTTGATGTCCTTGTTTTTTTGCTCATACATCTGGATCGAGCGGAGCGTAACGTCGGAGCGCCTTGCAAGTTCGGCCTGTGTGCACCCGTAAGCGCTACGGATGCGTTTTAGGTTGGTATCTTTGAAATGCGCGTGTATCCTTTCATCCGCGATGTCCACAAATTTCGTGATGTCTGCTTCGTGAAGCGTATAGTACATATTCGCCAGATCTTCGTAGGAAAAGACATTGAAGATGTCGCTGTAGCTTCGTGCAGAAAACCACTGATAGTAGCAGACCGCCCATCCTATCCAGTATTCCTGTGTACGTCCGAGGTGTTCCTGCGGATCGGCTTCGGGCGGTTTACCGGTCGTTTCGAGTAACACATCAGCAGCGATCTCGATCCCGCTTTTCCCAGCCAGGAGCGCAGGCTCGCCGTTTTCCATTCGCCTGCTGACGGAACTCGCGGTAAAGAGTTTAACGAAATCCGAGCCGGGGATATGGCAAGTGTTGATGGCGTAGTCGAATGCGTCTCCTAGCGCGGTTTGCGCCTTATTCAGATAGATTTCTTGGTATGCGCGCATCGCCATTTGAAACGCCTCCTCTGATGATGTCCTGGATATAAAGACCGTCAGCTTCTTCCTCCAGGATGTCCAGATAGTTTTGATTGGCTTCATCGTCTCTGGCCTTGCGAAGGACATAGTACATGTCTTTTTCTGCAACTTCAAAGCCCTCGTATTTGATTTTTGAGAACGCGAACTTTGACTTGATGACGATCTGCTCGCCGAGTTTCCCCAGCTGCATGGCGCGGGACAACTGCTCGACGGTGATTGCGTTATTCAGAAAAGACTCCGCATAGTCGAAATAGGAGTCATCTGCCCTGTACCCGATGATCAGATCGTAAGCGTTCACGTTGATGCCAAAGTGCTCGATCAGATATTGTTTTGCCCGCCTTGCAACGGGGGTCTTGATGCTGAACAGGCGGTGACTCACGAGAACAGCCATCCAGTTGAGGATCGTATAGTCGGGACTGTTCAGGTTCAGGATATTCAGATATTCCGTGTCCAATGTGTAGCGGCTTGCAAAACCTTCGTTCAGCGAGGAGACAGCCCATTCCTTCGCAAGATCAATGCTCTCGGTGCAGTAGAAGCCCAGGCCGAAGTCGTTGTTCTTTCTGCCGAGTCCGAAGGCAGGAACCTCCACAATCTGCTTTGATCCGTGATAGACGGTAATCAGTCTGTCCACTGCGCAAACCCTCCATTCGTTTCGATTATATCACTACAGTGATATAAAGTCAAGCAAAAGAGAAGAATTCTGGAAATATACTATTGCCAGAGAGATATGCGGGCAGGTAAGTATTTGGACACTGTGAAGCGGGAAGAATACGTCCAATGGAACCTTTTGTTTGTATATACATGAATCCTGTGAGGCGACAGCCCAACTTCCATGGGGCAGAATCACACGAAAATTTAAGGGTTGGCCTTGAAAAGCGCGCCAACCCTTATGAATACAGTGTGATTGAACCAAGAATCACAAACTAATCACATATCAATGGCCAATTCTCGGTTTACATATAATAGGTAGAAAGTGGTGCAACCTTCGATTTTGGAAGAACTGTTAATTGATGGGTGAATTTAAAATGTATAATCATTGCAACGAGAGCGCTTTCGGACTCGTATGAAAAATCAAGAAAATTGTGGAAATAGCTATGAAAGACGCGATTAATATGTTATGCTGATAGGGGTAATGGAAGGCGCAGCCATAAAATGGCGAAGCATTCGATATTCAGAAACTGTAGCGGGGAAGGATTATGCCAGTTAAAGCGATTGCGGATTATCCCGAATTGATGCGGGCGTGCGAAGGCAGGAATGAAATCGTCTACCTTTGCGGTGCGGGGGCTTCCATGGCTTTGGGGAACCATGTGTTGAGCTGGCCCCGGTGGATCCTTGCGGGGAAGGCCTTTTTATCGGCAGAAGAACAGGATGAATTGGACCGGGCCATGGGCGCATGGTCCACGAGTGAGCTGATCAATGCCGCCGGATATCTGTTGAAAACCCTCAAAGGGAAGAACCAGTACAGGCCGTTCATGGACGCGACCATTGGCTGTCTGTGCCCCGCCAATGCAGAGCTGGCGAGAGCGCTGAACAACATATGGCGATCCGGCGATCGGATTGCCACGACGAATTATGACCTGCTGATTGAAGCGGCGATCAAGGCTGATAGCGTCACCCATCAATCACCCGGGCAGATACTGTCCGTTTTATCAAACAAGGCAGAAAACAGGGTCATTCATTTGCACGGTGCCTACGATCCGACGCATGGCGTTGATGATATCATCGCGGATAACGCTCAGTACGACGCTATATTGTCGAACGCAGGGGCGCAGTTTATTCAGCAACTGCTCGGCACGCGAACCATCATCATCGTTGGCTGCGGGGGCACGGTGGAGGACCCCAATCTGTCGAGCTTCATGTCCTTCATCGTGGACAAGCTGGGTGTGAGTGACGTTCCGTATTTCTATCTGATGCGCGAGGACGACGGTGTGCCCAATTTACCGCCCAACGCCGTGCCGGTGTTCTATGGGGATGAATATGGCGACCTTCCCGCATTTATGGAAGAGCTTGCCATATGTCGTTTGAAGAATCGACTGAATCTCAAGCGCTTCGTCTCCGTCAATCCCTATATCGCACGCAAAACGGCGACGTCTGCCTTTGGGCGCATGCACTTTTCAAACCGCTTTAGTGCCTTCGTCGGGAGGACATCGGAGTTCAATCGGCTGAATGCCTTTGCCGAAAGCGGCGACTCGACCGCTTGGTGGGTGGTTTGTGGCGAGGGTGGATCGGGAAAGAGTCGCCTGGTTCTGGAGTGGCTCTCGCGCCTGCCCGCCCATTGGTTTGGCTGCTTTGCGCGAAAGGATGCCGACGCGGCGCGTGACTTTGTACCATTCACTGACACGGTTATCGTCTTTGACTACATATTGGGCGAGGAAAGCAAGGTCGGGGAGACGGTCGAGGCGCTGCTTGACCGCTTTTCCGGCAGCCTATTCAAATTGAGAATCTTGTTCATAGAACGCCGCTGCAACCACGCGGATGGCGATTGGCTGACGGAGCTCAAACGTTTCTGTACGCCTGCTGGAAGGCTTGAATTGGAAGCGAGTGAATACGACGAACCCGCTTTGTCGGTCTCAGCGCTCTCACGGGCGGACGAAAGCAAGTATATTGCGGCATACCTGAAGGCGTTTCTTCCGCTGCTGCCAGACGATTCCTTTGTGGATAAGTGCAGGGCGTCAATAGCGGATACAGGCGCTGCCATTCAAAAGGCATACCGGGAATCGGTGGATTCGGCCTGCTATCGGCCGCTGTTCTTAAACATCTTTATCGAGGTGTGGATCAGCAAGGGCGGTGTGCTGGCCTTCAGCGGTGCAAAGGAGTTGCTCAGGGAATTCATTGGAAAGGAGATGCGCCGCTGGGAAGCTGTGCTGGGGGACAGGGATATCGTCAATTCATATGTTCGCTGCCTGGCGGTGGCGTGTGCCATTGAAAGGTTTAACCTCACAGATGTCAATGGCGAGAACTATCTGGAGGGCGATTGTCAAAGGCTGATCGGCTTTTGCGACGACAAAAGCGCCATTCCTGGCCACGGGAATTCCTTTGAAGACCTGTTCATCAGCATGGACGAATGCATTGACACCGGGGATGAGCCGAACCCCATCATGGAGGCTTTTTATAATCCACAGCCGGACAGAGAAGGTCATGAACACGAGACCTTCATGGCAAAGCTGGACGAGGACGAGCGCTTTGAATTTTTCACCCCCTATATCAAACTGGACGCAGATCCTGACGAGGTATATCTGAACCTGCTGGAGGGGGCGGGCGTCGCTACGGGAGAAGAGCTTGCAAGGCGGGAGGAGGTTCGACGCAGAAGAATTGAGAAATACGAGCGCATGCCGGATCACGCCTGGATCATCGAGCCGCTGTTCCCGGGTATCATCCGCGCCTATATTGTCGCCTATGCGATAAACAGCCGTGATTATCACCGATTCGCGCGGCTGACACGGGCCAATTCCATCCTGGAGTTCTATGGCTTCCTTACCAGGGCGATGGAGGATTGGCCGAACGAGCCAATATTCGAGACGATGCTTGTGACGCCACCCAGGGAGATATTGAACCATTTTGAATACTACGCCGGCTTGATGATGAATTTGAGGTCGATTGAGGATTATAGCGAGATTGAAAAATACATGATTTCAACTGAAGCTACGCGCTGCTATCAAAGACTTGAACTGGAGCTGTGGCGGCGTATCGCCGTGGTGATCACGGAGAGGGATAAAGTCGCAGGGCTATACGAAAGCGCCATGCGATTCTTTGAGTACATCGACCAAATTGAGGGGAATGTGCGGGATGAGATCAACGGTGCGCTGGAGGCATACGCAGTCGGCCTGTACAACTCGGCTGATCTGAAGCTTTTCAAGGCTTTTATGGAGCGCTGCGAAGGCGTCTTGGCAGAGCTGCCTGAAAACGACGGCCTTGGAAGGCTGTGCTGTGAAAACAGAGCGCATATGATGCGGCTGAAGCTTTACCACAAGAAGGATTCTGAGATAGAAGAGGACTGGGCAACCATCGAAGGATTCCTGGAGCAATATCCGGACGACGAGGCACTGTGCCAAACTGCCATGCCAGCGGCAAAGGATTACCTGGATTGGATCAGACAATGCGGAGACCTCGATAAGATCGCGGAACTGGAGCAATTCCTGGAGAAGGTTTACAGAAAACATGGCATTGCAGAGGTGGCCGACATTCTGGCGACGACCGCCGCGAATCGCTATGGAATCGCCCATCAAACCCGGGGAGAGAAGCTCCCACAGGAATACGAGAAGATAAAGCATTGCCTGAACGATTATCCGAAATCCAAAGCAGTTCGGTTGGCTTATGCTGTGACGAGCGACTTGAACTATGATGCGCCGATTCCCGTTCAGGACGTGCCGAGGAAAATCATCGCTAAAGCGGAAGCGTGGTCGCGCCAATACCCGGACGAGATACAGTTTCAGGAAGCGTATTTCGGGCTGTTGTTTACCCATTTCAGGCATACGTGTTTCACGGGAGAGAGCAAAGAACGGAGGAGGACGCTTCAGAAGATGGAAGAATTGGCCAGAAACGCGGATTATTCCCAGTACAACGAGCCCAATGCGTTGATGGCCTCGTTGGAGATGATAAAAAACCTGTATACGATCTCCTAAGGAATGTTAGGAGGCCGCTTTCAGATGAATGGGTCTCAATACTTCCGCTCTGAGCATGCAAGTATGAATTATGAAATACCGCGCAATTAAGGTGATCAGATGGTGGAAAAGTCGCCATTAGTTGTGCCGCCATGTTGTGCGGTATTCTGCCCCAGAACGAACATCACAACCGAACGAATTGAGCAGTGGAACTGGCGGCGTTGAGCAGCGATTCCGCTACCGTTGAGCAACCGGTATAATGAATTTCAGCCTATGCAAAGCAGGTGAAATATTCTTAAGAAAGTCATGCTTATGGCCAATTACGGGGAGATACTGTATCTGGACAATATGAGTGTTGAGGAGCGGATCAGGCGCCTTCTGACCAAAATGGGAATAGGAAAAGTTTGTTTTGTACGATCCAAAGACAATAGAGATTCAGTGTTGTTTTTTGAATTGCTCGAAATCTGCATAAAAGATGCCTTCTTTGTAATCCTAAAACTGTTCACTTCGATATTTGTAAAGAAAATAGCATAGAATATTTTACAAAATAAACGTCGGATTCCGATATAGGGCTTGACTTTTCGTAAATAAAATCATATAATTTGATTTACGAAGAAGGAGGGCAGGTTGATGAGCGAAAGACCCAAATACCAATCACAGATCGAAGAACGAATCATGAGGTATCCATATGGCACCGCTTTCTCTGCGTCAGATTTTCTTGATGTTGCAGATGCCAATTCTGTCAGCCAGGCACTCTTCCGCATTGAAAAGAGCGGCGGGATCCGCCGGGTAATGAATGGAATCTATGACAAACCGGCATACAGTCAGTTGATTCAAGAATATGGAGTTCCGAGGGTTGACAAAATTGCTGATGCGTTGGCACGCCGTTTTAATTGGAACATTGCTCCGTCCGGAGATACAGCTCTAAACTACCTGCACATTTCTACACAGGTACCGAATGAGTGGGAATATGTGAGTGATGGCCCTTATCGGGATTACATGATTGGAAAAACACCTTTGAAATTTAAGCATGTTATGCCGAGGGAAATAAACGGTTATTCATCGATGACTGTAATGGTCATTCAGGGAATTCGTGCTATTGGAAAGGGAAACATTACTCAAGAACAAATGAATCGCTTTTCGACTGTTCTTACGGCTGAGGATAAGGAAATCCTGTTGAAGGAAGCGAGAACCGCATCAGGATGGATCTACAGAATAATAAAAAATATATGTGAGGTGAAGCAGAAATGATCACGATTGCAAAATCAAGCACTACTGAGCGGGAAGTACTGTTTGGGAACGCTGCTGAAAAAGCGAACATTAGGAATCCTGCAATCGTTGAAAAGGATTTCTGGGTATGCTTTACATTGGACTATCTGTTTCATAAGTCGCCATGGCCTAAGTCATTCGTCTTTAAGGGCGGTACAAGCCTAAGTAAAGCGTATCACGCAATAGAGCGATTCTCCGAGGACATAGATCTCATCATGGATTGGCGGCTTCTTGGCTATGGCGTTCATGAACCATGGGAGGAGCGTTCCAGGACACAGCAGGATAAGTTCCACAAAAAAGTCGTGGCTGATGCTTCGGAGTTCTTAACAAGAACGCTTGTTCCTCAGATGGGACGGGATCTGAGCGACATGATCGGTCGAATTGTGACTGTGAGAATGGACCCAAATGATAAGGATCAATGCACAGTAAATTTCTTCTATCCTCATGTGTTTAACACAGACTATCTGAGACAGGAGATTAGGCTGGAAATAGGACCGCTGGCAGAGTGGGTGCCTTCACATCCTGTAGCAATCACATCGACTTTAGCCGAACAGTTTCCAGGAATAATCCAACAGCCAGAAACCATTGTGCCTACAGTGGATGCTGAAAGAACATTCTGGGAGAAAGTCACAATCTTACATAAAACAGCGGCGTCATATAAACAAAAAGGAATCCCGTCCCGTTATGCCCGGCACTATTATGATTTATACCAGATGGGACATAGTGAAGTGAAAGAAAGGGCTTTCGCTCGAAAAGAACTGTTGGAGCAGGATGTGAGATTCAAGCTCAAATTCTATTATGCCAGGAATGCTTCTTATGAGACCGCACAAATCGGCACAGTAAGACTTGTCCCCAGCGATGCGGCAATTAAAGATTTGAGCATAGATTATGACCACATGAAAGATATGATTTATGGTAAGAAACCATCATTTGATAAGATCATGGAGTCAATAGCGACTTTAGAAGCGGAGATTAATAGGTTAGTATGATGATAAATCAGCTTCGACAGCAGTTTGTGCTGTTTCATCATCCAATCACGGTATAATTCATACCTCCACGAACTTGGCGATATCCCCCAGATTAACATGCAACGCAGCACAGATCCTGCTCAATACAACAAGGCTGACGTTCTGATCACGGGTCAGATCGTTTCCATGTCCAGGAAATAGCGGTTCATATCATCTGTCATTTCAAGCGCGTCAACAATGATTTCAATATCGAGCATGCAGGTATCCTTTCATGGGCGTCCCATTTGATTTCATTTCTTAATCAACTATAGCACATGGAAAAAGCGATTGCAACAACAAAACATCGTAACAATAGGTTGTCGATTTCGGCTGCAATTTCTTTTGAAACCTTGTTCTTTTCTTGTATTGCTATCCTGCCTGGCGCGACGCTATAATGTCGTGATCGTTTTGACTGGGCGATCAAGCACTTTGAGAACAGAGCACTCCTCCTGAAGGGCGCTTTTCTGTAGAATGAAATAACACAAGCTACAGGAGACGACCATATGAACATAAAACAATATCGATTAGTGGAGTGACTTATGGATACAGCGCAATAAGAATTACTTGGAAAACCTTGCAATAAGGGCGGTTTTGAGGTAAACTGGTGCTATAGACCCTCTGGAAAGGAAAATCGAAAGAGACAATGAATTTTAAGATTAATGAGTCTGCGCAGAAGCTACAGGGTAGTTATTACACACCTGCATGGATCGCAGATTTTGTGGCAAGATGGATAGGTGGATATGGAGCTCGGGACATCTTGGAACCGAGCTGTGGTGATGGTGTGTTTTTCCAGTCTTTCTCCGATATTGTAGAAAATGATATTAGTGTAATGGGTTTCGATACCGATTCATCCGCTATTATGCAAAGTAAACAGAGAAAGGTTACCTCGAAAATACATCTCACTCTCAGAAACGAAGATTTTCTGAATTGGGCAATAAAAAACTACAATGCGGGATGCCCCATCAGATTTGATGCGGTTGTTGGCAATCCGCCGTTTATTCGATACCAATACTTGGAAAAGGAAATGCAGCAGTCGGCGCAAAACCTCTTCTCTGCTATGGGGCAGAAGTTCACGAAGCATACAAATGCTTGGCTGCCATTTGTGCTTGCGTCGATTGCTTTCCTAAAACCAGGCGGGCATATCGGGATGGTAATTCCGGCTGAGATAATCAATGTACTATACGCGCAGGGGATACGAGACTACCTACTCTTCCTCAGCCTCGCTATTGGCTTCGATGCATTCATCGCACAGATCTAGGGACTCGATCGAAACACCGATAGCACCAACCTCTGCGATATAGCCGGCAGGTTCGGGGATCTGAACGAAGCGTTTGCACTGCTTGCAGTAGATGAAGACATTGTAGTCCCTGATGGGATAGAACTGGATGCCATCGTGTCCTTCGCGCATTGTGTACAGCATGAAAATCCCTCCTTTGCGTACATATTCGCTCAGGAGGGACTACATATCAAGATAAGTGTTGGATAATTAGATATTTATGGCTAAAGATAAAGCAGATGACGAAAGCATGCCGTAAAAAAATTACGGATAGTTGTTGACAGGAGAGAAAAGAATAATTATAATGGTTGTGAATGGAGGCGTTTAGTCATGCTTACAAGATTTTGTGTAAAAGGGTTTCGTGGATTCAAAAATGAAGTCTCTTTTGATTTGTCCAAAGCTCGTGACTACTCCTTCAATAAGGAACTAGTTTCTCATGGGATTATTAAAAGTGGCATTATCTGTGGAGATAACGGCAGCGGGAAAAGCAATTTAGGAGCAGCCATTTTCGATATTGTTAGGGTGCTTACTGATTTTCAGCCGATACCAGAATCATTCGTTGACGATGCATCATTTATTAATGCCGACAGCGAAGAAGGAATGGCATATTTCACTTACGAGTTTCGCTTTGGCAAAGATACGGTCGTCTATTCGTATAGAAAATCTGGAATGAGAATCCAATTAGGTGAGAAACTCACTGTCAATGGAAAGATAATTATGGAATATGACAGGGTACAAGATTCTTTTCATTGGGAAGGGAAGAAATTAATAGGAGTAAAACTTCAGCCTACTCTTTCGGCGGTAAGATACTTGTACCGTAATACAGATATTGCTGTAGATAATCCAATAGCTATGATTATGGCTTTCGCTGAAAAGATGTTGTGGTTCAGATCATTGAATAATAGAGGATATTCCGGATTTAAGCTTGGCCAGGATAATATCGTCGAGACAATAGCGAGCGCTGATATGGTAGAGGATCTGGAAGCCTTCTTGAATGAGAAAACCGAGCAGCAACTCAAACTAGATGTATTGGAGGATATCGCAACACACAAGACTAGCCTTGTAGTAAAGCATGGTGATAAGTTTATTGATTTCTCAAGTTCAGCCTCAACAGGAACTAAAGAACTTTTGCTGGTGTATTACTGGGGAAAGATTGCTTTCAATGACGTAAGTTTCTTGTTTGTGGATGAGTTTGATGCATTCTATCATTACGATCTTTCAGCAAAGATCATGAATTATATTTTGCGTGGAACAAAGGGACAGTCCTTTGTTACTTCACACAATACTTATCTCTTGAACAACGAATTCTTAAGACCAGACTGTTGTTTCAAGATTGTAGATAATAGTAGTATTGCTAGTTTTGCAGATAGGACTCCAAGAGAGCTTCGAATTGGTCACAGCTTGGAAAAGCTGTACAGAAATGGAGAGTTTGATGAGTAATTCATTGTTCATCTTAGAAGGATCAAGAGATGAACCCAAGCTATTAAACTCGCTCTTTCGGGAGATGAAGAAGAGCGACCAGCAAAAATGCTTCTTCTTTCATAGCAATCTTCACGCGCTGGCTAATATACTACTACCAGATGATGAAGACGAGCTTGACGGAATTGACCTTTTACTGGCCATAAAAGGGAATAGTCGCGGAAATGCGGAGGCAGAAGTATTGAATCTGCGCTATACGGACATTTTCTTGGTATTTGATTTCGAACCACAGGAAGATAGTCCGGTATTTAACAAGATTCGAAAAATGGTTAGTTTCTTCAACGATTCTACGAACAATGGGAAGCTTTACATAAATTACCCGATGATGCAGTCGTATCGGCACTTAATTGCGCTTCCGGATCCAAGCTTTGAATATCGGAAGGCTGTGTATGATTCAACAAAGAGTTATAAACAACTGGTTGAGGAAGAAGCAACAGCGATACCTTCAGGGATTCAATCATATGATCATGTGCTTTTATATTCTTTAGCAGTTCACCATCTTAAGAAAAGAGAGAAGCTGTTAGGCAGGAGATATGCATTACCAGACGACTATGATGAATCGGAAGATGAGAAAGTTTTTGATTTCCAGTGCTCAATGTTGAAGGAAAATCAATGCTGCTATGTTCTCAATACCTCAATACTCCTCTTGGTTGCATATGCGCCACGGCAGTTTATACATGAGGTGAAAACACATGCTGTCAATTATGATATTTAGAGTTCTACTTCTTGTGTTTACTTGAATACTTCGTGCTTTTGCGAACCCTGTTCCCATCCTCATCAACGGTGACGTTTGTCCGTACCAGCCGGGCGGCCTGGACGGCGTCAAACAGTTCCTTGTCAATGATCGCCGCATGGTGGTTCCGGGCAAGGAACTGTTCATGCTGTCCGTCGTTTCGGAGTAAGCGTCAAATATAGCCACGTTGGCACTCAGCCCTGACAGCTTCATTCCAAGGCATAAGGCTATCAATGAAATCATCCGTGAGATTGCCATCAGGTATCG
>Ga0256405_10003683_pt1 | contig 30995 bp, 27 predicted proteins | sample RumenRJG_02DNA_FD_189096 | JGI IMG/M metagenome (GOLD analysis project Ga0256405, IMG submission 189096) | Bovine rumen microbial communities from Lethbridge, Alberta, Canada - RJG_02 | ecosystem: Host-associated > Mammals > Digestive system > Stomach > Rumen | place: Canada: Alberta...
ACGGCGCACGGGCTTTGGCGACGGCAGCCGCCAGGCCATTTCCAAAAAGCAGGACGACCGTGACGTAGCCTTCTACTATCCCGACCAGGTGCCTACGGACAACAAGACCTACATCACCCAGAACGTGCAGGGCGTCAGCGACCTGAGCCAGTACGGCCCGGTGACCGCCCAGCAGCTGGCGAATGTAGCCAGCGAAGGCAAGGTGTGCCTGGTAGGCCGTCCCATCAAGACCATCATCAAAGACAAGGAGATGCTCTTCTGGGACCGTGACAACCAGCCCTTCCGGGTGGTTATGAACGGGGCCTTCATCCCCCTGGGCCAGCGCAGCTACGTGTACGGCCGGGCCGTAAGGGATGAAAATGGAATACAGCGGGTACTGCTGGATATGGTAGAAAGTATCGAATAAATGAATTGCTGACGCAGCCGGCCCGGCCTTCATCGCCAAGGCAGCAAAGGAAGGCGGGCCCCCAGCGTACCTGTATAAAAAAAGACTGAATATGGCGGGGCTGTATCTGACAGCCCCGCTTTTTTAAAAAAATGCTGAAGCCGGATTTTTCTGGCCTGTGAACGGATGATATCAGCATTTTCTTAAAATAAACGGAAGGGGGGACAAAACATGTGCGGCAGAAAAGCCATAGGTATTGCAGCGGCAATCTTTGCACTGTTTGTTTCTTCTTTTTCAGGTCTTTCCGCTTTTGCGGAAGAAGCTACCTATTCGGATACCACCCCTTTCCCCACCCGCCAGAAACGGCAGGCCCCGGTCCCTGAAGGCCGGCAGGATATCCATCAGGAAAGCATCTCCACGTCCAACGCAATTCTGTCGGCTCCGGCAGGAACTCTGGTGGAAGACGAAAAACCGGATAATTACATCGTCCGCTCCGTACAGGTGGCGGGGAATCACACGGTGCCCTCTTCGGCCATACTGAAAAAAGTACTCACCCATGGGGGCCTGCCCCTGAACGAAGACACGGTGCAGATCGATGCCCAGGCCATTTCCGCCATGGGCTGGTTCAGCGACATCCAGGTGCGGCTGGTGGAGGTGGATCCGGCGGAAGGGGACGGAACAAACGTTCCGGAAGAAGACGCCTCCAAACAGCAGGAAATGGCCCCGGAGCCGTTGGCGCCTTTGCCTGACGGCGCCCAGCTGGTTGACGTGATCTTCGAGGTGGTGGAAAACCCTGTCTTCCGGAAACTGGAAGTAACGGGCAATACCCTCGTCGACGCAGGGGCCATCCAGGAGGAGCTGCGGCTGAAGCCCGGGGAGATCGCCAACACCGCCATCATCAATTACCAGATGGAAAAGCTCATGGGCGACTACCACCAGGCCGGTTACACCGCGGCCAAAGTATTGGACATCGCCCTTTCGGAAGGCGGCGTGTTGTACCTGCAGATCAATGAAGGGGTCATTGAAGAGATTACCGTGAAAGGAAACAAAAAGACAAAAGACTATGTCATCCTCCGGGAAATGCGGTTCAAGCCCGGGGAACCCTTCAACATCAACAAGGCCCGCCGCACCCTGCAGCGCCTCAACAACCTGGAATTCATCGCCGGCAGCGATATGCGCCTGACCCCGGGCAGGGAAGACCCCCGGAAGCTGGCGGTAGAGGTGCAGGTAGTGGAAAACTCCCCGCTGATCTTAGGGGCCGGGGTAGGCTACAGCCAATCGGAACGGGTCTTCGGCACCGTAACCGTGGAGGATCCCAACTTCCTGGGCACCGGCGACAAGGCCGGGATATCCTGGGAGATCGGTTCCAAGAGCAAAAGCAACTATACCCTGTCCTACACCCACCCCTGGCTGGATAAAAAAGAGACCACCCTGGAGGCCAGGGTGTACGGCCACACCCACGAATACGCGGAATACGACCGGGGGGCCCATGAGGTAGGCCGCTACGATAAAAAATCCAACGGCCAGGAGATCACCTTCAGCCGGGCGGAAGGGGAATACACCCGGAACTACATCAAGCTGAAACGGCGGAACGACAAATACGTAAAACCCATTGACGGATACAGCACCCAGTATTACGAAGACAGCTATAATGAACGGTATTACCAGGAATTCGGCAGCTACACCACCGCGGCCCAGCGGCGGAAACAGAACTTCGGGGAGACCCGCAGCATCACCCTCATGCGCATTACCGACAAGCGTGACAACGTGTTCTTCCCCCGGACGGGGAACATGACCACCCTGTCCCTGGAGCAGGCGGGCTTCGGCGGCGACTTTAACTTCACCAAGCTCTTCGGGGAATACCGGTACTACGTACCTGTAAAGAAACACGTAGTGGCCATGGACGTAATGGCCGGCTACGCCTGGGGCGACCTGCCCCGGTCCCAGCGGTTCTCTTTAGGCGGTTCCAGCCTCAGGGGCTACGAAGAAGACCAGTTCATGGGCAACAGCATGCTGAAAGGCACCGTGGAATACCGGGTGCCCCTTTCCAGAAAGGTCACCGTGCTGGGCTTTTTGGATGCCGGTTACGCCTGGGACAAACGCATCGAAAGCCACTTCGACCTTGGCAAGATCAAGGTGGGGTATGGCCTGGGAGCCCGGTTCTATACTCCCATCGGCCCTGTGAAGCTGGATTACGGCTGGGGCCGGGACCGTGGCCGGTTCCACTTCAGCTTCGGCTACCAGTTCTGACAAAAAAACGCGGCGGAAGCCGCGTTTTTTTATGCCCGGAAAAGGCGATGTCATTACAGGTGTAAAAGGATTTTTCCAATTACATCAAGACAAACGCGGAATAAAGATGTATAATTAAGATGAATTACTGTTTATAAGAAACGAAAAGGGAGTTGAATTATTCCATGCGCCGCTACATGCTGCCCGTCATACTGTTTTTAACAGACCTGGTGGTCCTCTGTCTGTCTGTATGGCTTTCGGTCATCATCCGGTTTGCCGACACCAGTATTTCCTATCAGGCCTATATCAGCAGCATGGCTGTCAATATGCCTGTTTATATACTTTGCCACATCGGATTCTTTTACCTGTTTAATTTATACAACCGGGTGTGGAAATATGCCGGTATCAAGGAAATGCTTACCATTGTAGGCTCCAATGTCTGTGGTATGGTAGTATTTTACCTGATCCGTAGTTTGTTGAGCTCTGTCCTTTCCGGCCCATTCCTGCTGTCAAGAGTAGTCATTGTAATATGCTGCTTTTTCAATATTTTCTTTATCGCGGCTACCCGTCTCTTTGTCCGCTGGGCCTCCTACCAGGTGGAAAAAGCCGACAAGGAAAACGATACAGAAGACAAACGGGTGCTCATCGTAGGGGCCGGGGACGCAGGCAACATCATCCTGCGGGACTTGCGGCAGCGGGACCACCGCTATGTGATCGGCTTTATTGACGACGATGCAACAAAACACAAAAAGATCATGAACGGCATCCCGGTCCTGGGGGGCCGCCAGGATATCCGGCGCATTGTACGAGAAAAAGATATCCAGGAAATCATCATCGCCATCCCCTCCCTGGAAATTGAAAAGCTGTCGGAACTGGCGGATATCTGTAATTCCGCCGGGGACGGCATTGCGGTCAAGGTGCTGCCCAGCTTTTTCACCTCCATGGATGAGGTCAATGTAAATTACCAGAACCTGCGGCCCCTGCAGATCGAAGACCTTCTGAACCGGGATCCGGTGCAGCTGGATATGAAGACCTTCGGCCAGTACCTGCGGGGAAAGACCGTGCTGGTGACCGGAGCCGGGGGCAGTATCGGCAGCGAGATCTGCCGGCAGGTGCTGCGGCACGATCCGGAAAAACTGATCCTGTTAGGCCGGGGAGAAGGCAGCATTTACGAGATCAACCGGGAATTACAGCTGCTGGCGGCAAAAGGCCAGGTAATTCCCTATATTATGAACATAACGAATCAGGAAGGGATGGAAGAGGTATTTAAAACCTACCGTCCCCAGATCGTGTTCCACGCAGCGGCCCACAAGCATGTGCCCCTGATGGAAGCCCAACCCCAGGAAGCGGTGTACAACAACGCCATGGGTTTTTACTACACGGCGGAACCTGCAGTGCGCTACGGCACAGAGCGGTTCGTGCTCATCAGCACCGATAAGGCGGTGAACCCTACCAGCGTTATGGGGGCAACCAAGCGGCTTACGGAAAAGATGGGCCAGGCCATGAACCGGAAATACGGTACCACCAAATTTATCGCCGTCCGGTTCGGCAACGTACTGGGCAGCCGGGGCAGCGTGGTGCCCCTGTTCAAAAAGCAGATCGCGGCCGGGGGGCCCTTAACGGTGACCCACCCGGACATGACCCGGTATTTTATGACTATTCCCGAAGCCAGCCAGCTGGTGATCGAAGCCGGTTCCATGGGGAACGGGGGGGAAGTGTTCGTACTGAATATGGGCAAACCCGTGAAGATCGTGGACCTGGCCAAAAACATGATAAGGCTCAGCGGCTTTGTGCCGGACAAGGATATTAAGATACGCTTTACAGGCCTGCGGCCCGGGGAAAAGCTGTTTGAAGAACTGATGACAGCGGAAGAAGGCACCAAAGTAACATCCCATGTACAGATCCGCCAGGCCATTCTGCAGGATGAAGACCCTGCCCTGCTGCGGCAGCAGATGCAGGTACTGACCAGCCTGAAGGATGAAAACGAGATCATCGCCCAGATGCAGAAGATGATTCCCACGTATACACCGAATCATTTTAAAGTGTAGGAGCAGTAAAAAAGAAATGCAGATCGACATTCACTCTCACATTATACCCGGCGTTGACGACGGCAGCCGGGATTTGGAAACCAGTATCGCATTACTGAAAATGGCCGCCGAAAACGGAACAACGGATATTATCGCCACACCCCATGTAATTGATGTAAGTACCACCCTTACATGGGACGCCATACGGCGTCATGTGGAAGAACTGCAGAAAATTGCAGATGAACAGGAAATACCTATTCGTATTTACCCGGGGGCGGAAACGGAGCTGAACTGGGACCTGCTGGAACTGATCCGGAAGGATCACAGCGCTTTCTGTTTAGCGGGCAGCCGGTACTGTTTAATGGAAATGCCCAGCCTGATGCTGCCGGCTAATTTAGAAGAAATGATCTACGAGCTGCAGCTGATGGACATTGTGCCGGTGCTGGCCCATCCGGAACGGCAGATGCAGCTGATGGAAAACCCGGAAAAACTGCTGGCCCTGTTGAAGCGCGGCTGCGTGGCCCAGAGCAACGGAGGCAGCCTGACGGGAGTGTTCGGGCCCAAACCCCACGCCAAGGTACACATGCTGATCAATAATAATATGGTAGCATTTTTGGGCAGCGACGCCCATAACCTGCGGCACCGGAATACGGATTTAAGCGGAGCCAGGGAGAAACTGGTGAAACACTGTGGGGAACCGTGCGCCACAGAAATTCTGGAAACAAGGCCCCGTTACATACTGGAAAACAAGCCCCTGCCGGACGATTTATATATAAACCGGCTGCCGGATACAGTGGTAAAGCCGGGGAAAGACAGGGGAACCCAGGAGAAGGAAAAGAAAAAAGGTTTTCTGGCCAGACTGTTTTCGAAATGAAGCAACCGGTTTCAACCTGTAACGGTATTGACAAAAGTTTGCGGTTACAGACCATGCATACCTGATAAACGCAATTTTTAATGAAAAAGTTTCTGTGGTGTGATATAATTATATATCACATTTTCCTGAGACATTGTGCCATTTTAATTTTATAGAAAAATGAGAGGAGCCTCATTATGAAAAAAATTGCAGCGGCGCTGGCTTTATGCGCCGTACTGACCTTCGGCGGTACCGCAGCCGCGGAAGAATACATCATGAGCCCCGGGGACCAGCTGCAGATCTATGTGCTGGGGCACGAGGACATAAGCAGCAGACGAAACAGCACAGATGTATCTTTTATCGTGCGCCCAGACGGACGGCTTGATTTCCCACTGGTAGGAGAAATTGACACTACCGGGCTGACGGTATATGAGTTTACCAATCTGCTGACAAAAGAACTGGCAGAATACATTATTGACCCCAAAGTTACGGTAAACATAGCCAAACTGGGCACCACCCGGGTGTTCGTGTTAGGGGAAGTGAAAAAAGCCGGCATGTTTGAGCTGACCAAAGGCCATCGGGTACTGGATGCTTTAGGTGCTGCCGGTGGGTTTACGGCTAAGGCGGCTAAGAAAAACATTTTCCTGATCCGCAACGGCCAGGAAGATAACATAGAAAAACTGAATTTCAATAACTATCTTAAAAAAGGTGATGCCAGTCAGAACCTGGTACTGAACGAAGGAGACTGCCTGTACCTGACGGCCAATGGCAAGGTGAACTTCTTCACCGAAATCCTGCCGGCAATTCAAAGAATTGCGAACAGCTGGTACTATGGTAAGCGTACTAAAAACTTATAAGTTTTGAACAAATGAAACTTATAATAATTATAGAATGTTGAATAGCATAATAAAGGAGGACACTCCCTTGGAAGACCGGGAATATACCATTGACCTAATGGAATTATATGGAATCGTAATAGACAATATAAAAGTCATTGCGAAGATAGCAACGTGCTTTGTGATACTGGCAATTGTATATTTGTTTATTGCCTCGCCGGTATATGAATCCACTGCGTTGTTGCGGATTAAGCAGCAGCAGGGGTTAGGCAGTTCATTGCTCAATGCAGCGACAGGCACAGCCAGCTTAAATCAGCGTCAGATGAGTACCTATGCGGAAATTCTGAAAAGCCGCAGCGTGGTGGTACCGGTGATCGAAGCAACAGAAACCGCAAATAAAAACGGAAAATATCCAGGCTATGACGGATATGTTCGGGGACGTATTACTACGGCCCCCTTTAAAGATACGGATATCCTATCTGTAACAGTGAAGGCTAATGAACCCGGTAAGGCCCAGAAAGCCAACCAACTGCTGCTGGAAACGTTCCTGCAGCGGATGACGGATCTTTCCCGTGTGGAACAGACTGCAACGAAAAACTTTTTACAGGCCCGGACGGATGCTGCCAAGAAGGACTTGGATAAGGCGGAAACGGCTTTGCAGGATTACAAAATCGATAATAAGATTTTGACCCCTTCGGACAGCGCCAAGCTGTTTACCAGCCGTCTGGCATTAGCGGAAAAAGAAGCGGCAACCAACCGTATTGAAATGGGTACCGCCCAGGCAAAGCTGAATGCCGCTAACAGCATTTTAGGAGGCAGCGGCAGTTCCAGTGCGGATAACCGTACTATACAGGCATACAATGCACAACTGGCTAAATTAGAAGCAGAGCGGATCAGTTATCTGGATAAATACACGGAAAAGCATCCCCGGATGATTGAATTGAATGACCAGATCGCAGCACTGAAAGCCAAGATTCAGGAAGAAGTGCGGAAGGTGGCGGCCCTTCAGGCACCCAGCGACAACGCAGTACACCAGCGGCTGGTGATGAGTAAGTTCCAAAGCGAAGGGGAACTGATCGCGGCCAAACAAAAAGCCGATCTGTTACAGGAAATTATTAATCAGAACAACCAGGATCTGGAACAATTGCCGGCGGTGGAAAAAGGATACGTAAAAGTAGCCCGGGATGCCCAGGTAGCTAGTGAATTGTATGTAATGCTGGCAAAGCGGCTGGAAGAAAGTAAAGTAGCGGAAGTTATGACTCCGACTAACGTGCAAATCGTGGATGAGCCTACGTTCCCGGAAGCTCCGGTAGCTCCCCGGAAAGGCCGTACGTTGCTTTTAGCAGCATTGCTGGGGATATTCGTCGGATGTGGAACTGTCATCGCCAAAGAGTTGATGAACCGTACCATCCGTACGGAAGAGGACGTGAAAAACTATCTGGGCCTGGCGGTCATGGGTTCCATACCCGATGAAGAAAGCCTTACCAGAGCTATGGAAGTCCACAAAAAGATTGAAGAGAAAAAACCCGGCTTTATCAGCAAAGTGAGGGACTACATATGGAAGAAATAAAGCATGAGCATAAGCAAATTGAAAAAATTGATTTAAAAGCCTTTGAGGATTCAAAAAGCCCCGTTACGGAGGCATACCGTACCATACGTACCAATCTGCGTTTCAGCGGAATTGACAGAGAAACAAAAATTGTAGAGGTTACCAGTTCCGTACCGAATGAAGGGAAAAGTACCGTTATCGCCAACCTTTCCATTGTTATGGCCCAGGCCGGTAACAAGGTGTTGCTGGTAGACTGTGATTTCCGTAACCCTACCCAGCATAAGCTGTTTGGTCTGCCCAATAAAGGGGTCAGCAACTGCATCGCCCGGGGGGAAGATTTTCATGATATTATCCAGCATGTGGATGTGGAGAATCTGGATATCCTGACCAGCGGTCCGGTAGCCCCCAACCCCAGTGAAATTTTGATGAGTAACCGTATGCAGGACTTTTTGGATCAGGCACGGGCAGAATACGATTACGTGCTCATTGATACGCCGCCTGTAATGCCGGTAACGGATTCCGCCGTGTTGAGCAGCCGTACGGACGGAGTGTTACTGGTGATTGCCAGCGGGGAGGACAAACCGGAAATTGTTCAAACGGCTAAAACCCGGCTGGAACAGGGCGGCGCCCGTATTTTAGGCTGTGTGCTGAATAAAGTAAAGATTGCCGCCGGTAAATACGGGTACGGAAGCAACCATTACGGTTACGGTTACGGTTACGGCTATGGCTATGGCTATGGCTATGGCTACTATTATGGGAATGAAAAATCCGAAACGCAGGATGAGAAACAGGCAGAGTAAGAAAGGCAGATGTTTTCTTTGAAACATGATTTTCTGACGGATCCCCGCTTTGCGGGAATCAAACCTTTTGCAAAAAAAGTATGGCTTTCTTCCCCCACTATGCATGGGGAGGAACAGAAATGGGTAGACGACGCCATTACCACCAACTGGGTGAGCACTGTTGGGGCCAACATTAACGAAGTGGAACGTATTGCAACAGAAAAAATTGGCCGCAAATACGCTGTGGCTTTATCCGCGGGAACGGCAGCCCTGCACCTGGCCATTAAAATTTGCGGGGAAAAGCTGTACGGCCAGCCGAAAGTGGGTCATGGAGCACTGGAAGGGCACAAAGTATTCTGCTCTGACATGACCTTTGATGCTACGGTAAACCCTGTCGCTTACGAAGGTGGGGAAGCGGTGTTCATTGACACTGAATACGATACCTGGAACATGGACCCGGTTGCATTGGAAAAAGCTTTTGAAATTTACCCGGAGGTAAAACTGATCGTAGTAGCCCACCTGTATGGTACACCGGGAAAAATTGATGAAATACAGGCTATTGCGGAAAAACATGGAGCCTTAATTGTGGAAGATGCAGCAGAATCCTTAGGGGCTACCTACAAAGACGTGCAGACCGGCATGTTTGGTACAGAAAGCGTAATTTCTTTTAACGGAAATAAAATCATTACCGGCAGTTCCGGCGGTATGTTGTTAACAGACAGTGAAGAAGATGCCAATAAGATCCGCAAGTGGAGCACCCAAAGCCGGGAAGACGCGGCCTGGTACCAGCATGAAGAAATGGGCTTTAACTACCGCATGAGCAACATCATCGCCGGCGTGGTACGTGGTCAGTTCCCCTATCTGGAAGCACATATTGCCCAGAAGAAAGCAATTTATGAACGTTATAAAGAAGGTTTAAAAGATTTGCCGGTAAAAATGAACCCCATCGACTTTGCCAACTCGGAACCAAACTACTGGCTGAGCTGCCTGATCATTGACGAAGAAGCTATGTGCCAGCACGTACGAGGGGAAAAAGATGCGCTGTATGTAAGCGAACCGGGAAAAAGCTGCCCCACGGAAATCTTGGATGCCATTGCCGCATTTAATGCAGAAGGCAGACCCATCTGGAAACCGATGCATATGCAGCCTATTTATCGTATGAACCCGTTTGTAACAAGAAACGGCAACGGCAGAGCAAGGAGCAATGCGTATATTAAAGAAACTGGTGCCGTGGATGTTGGGGCAGATATTTTTCGGAGAGGTTTGTGCCTGCCTAGTGATAATAAGATGTCAAAGGAAGAGCAGGATGTGATTATTGAAATTATTCACAGGTGTTTTAAATAATCTATTCAAAATAGTTATGAATGGATTGATAGGTGCTTTGTAATTACCTTTCTATCGCTAATTTATGATAAGTACTATTTAGTGAGGATATTATTAGTTATTTATGAAAATTATTAGGTTGATCAAAAGGTTTAATAAGACGTTAGAAACAAACCTTGGAAGAAAACCAAAAATCAATGAATATGCTAAGCATATATTTTGGGGAGTTTTTGACTATATAGTTTTTGGCGCAACTGTAACAGATCATTTTGAATTGACAATGATTAACAAATCGTTATCAGAAAAAAAAGAATATATGACATGGCGTTTGGCCAAACGGTTTATATTTCTTGCTGATAATGCTGAAGTGATTGACAAATATCGGAAAAACAAGAAGGTTATGTGCAAGCGGCTCAAAAAGTATTTAAATAGAGAAATACTATTTTTGGATGAGTGTACTGAAGAAGAAAAAAATAATTTTATTAAACAACAGAAGAAATTTTTGTATAAACCGAATAACCAGAGTTGTGGAATTGGAATTAGATTGTTATATTCTCATGAAACGACTGAAAATCTTGATCTAATGTTTAAAGTTGGAGGAATATTTGAAGAATTAATTGTTCAACACCATGAGATGTCAAAACTGAATTTGTTTAGCGTGAATACAATTAGGATATTTACTTTAAAGGCTGGTAAAAATATTAAATTTATTGGCGCTGCCTTGAGAATTGGTAGTGGAAAAGATATTATTGATAATTATTCTGCAGGTGGTCTTGTTTGTGCCATAGATTTGAAAGATGGTCATGTCATGGGTCCGACAGAAGATATGTATGGAAGAAGATCTGAAACAACAAATTCAGGCTTTAATGTGATGGATTTTAAAATTCCTAAATGGAACGAAGTTATTGCTTTTGTTACAAAAATGGCTGAGGATTTTGAACTTAATTATGTGGCATGGGATATTGCTATATGTGAAGATGGATGTAAGCTTATAGAGGCGAACCCCCGTGGAATGGTTAATGTTATTCAGATTGCAGGAAATGGTGGCAAAAGAAAGCTATATGAAAAACTAACAGAATTATTAATATAAAGGCATTTAGCATTTTTAAGGGATGAATTTGCATGTACAGGTACAAAGATTTGGTATTGAGAAAATTTGAATTTAAAGATATTCCCAACAAGATTGAGTGGATTAATAATACTGCCAATAATCAATTTCTTCATTATGATTTACCATTGGAATATGAAAAAACTTGCCAGTGGTTTACGAAGAATAAAGATAGAAATGATCGTATTGATACTGTTATTGAGTATCAGGGCGAGTCTGTTGGCTTAATAGGTTTATTGGGAATTGACATGCGAAATTTAAAGGCAGAAAAATATACTGTCATTGGCGATACGAGTAAAAAAGAAGAAGGGTTAGGTACACGAGCATCATTTTTAATTTTAACTTATGCATTTGAAGTGCTAAAATTAAATAAGGTAGTAACATATATTGAAGTTGGAAATGAGTCGTCACTAAAAATGAATTTTAAATTTGGCGCACATGTTGAAGGCTATTTGAGACATGACTTATTAAGAGAAGGAAACCCATTAGATCGATATGTATTAGGTACATACCGTGAAGAGTTCAGCATTCCAAAGGGGATATACTGGGAAGATTGATTTTTTTATTGGAAGGTTTGTTATAGATGAGATGTATTAATTTATTTTTGAAGAGATTTTTTGATTTTATATGTAGCGGAATTGGATTAGTTGTCATTTCGCCTTTTTTACTTATTATTTCTATACTTGTAAAAACATCATCAGAAGGGCCGATATTTTTTCAACAAGAAAGATTAGGGAGAAAAGGGCAAGTTTTTAAAATAATAAAATTTCGTACTATGGTGGTTAATGCCGAAAAAATAGGTAGTGGCATAAAAATTTCTGGAAAGAATGATGATAGAATAACCAGGATAGGACGTTTACTGCGTGCAACCAGTATGGATGAATTACCACAGTTAGTAAATGTCTTAAAAGGAGATATGTCATTGGTTGGTCCCCGACCGCCAGTGACTTATCACCCTTATAAAGGGTATGATAACTATCCTGAATGGGCTAAGCCGAGATTTGAAATGCGACCCGGCATGACGGGGTTAGTCCAGATTTCCACAAGAAGCAAGGCAACGTGGGATGAAAGAATGAAAATTGATTTAGAGTATATTGAGAAGTTCAGTGTGTTTTTTGATATAAAGATATTATTAGCAACTGTAAAAACTGTTTTGGACGGACTGAAGAAATAGGGGTTCATATGGAAGCGACTCTGATACAAGATTTGGGTTGTTGTTTAAATAATAATCTGTATATAAAACGTGATGATCTAATTCCCTTTTCCTTTGGTGGAAATAAGGCGAGGAAAGCAAAACTTTTTTTTAAAGAGATTGATGCCGGTCAATATGACTGCGTTGTTACCTATGGAAGCAGCAGTTCAAACCACTGCCGCGTTGTAAGCAATGAATGTGCCAAACGTGGGATTCCCTGTTATATTGTTAGCCCTTTAGAAGTACAAAAATTAACTTATAACAGTTTGATGATGAACATGTTTGGCGCCCAAATTACAGTTGCACCAGTAGAAGAAGTTCATGATACCATCGAAAATATTATCTTTAAATTGCAAGAAGATAATAGAAAGCCTTATTTTATAGAAGGTGGCGGCCATGGGAACATTGGAACAGAAGCGTATGTTCAATGTTATCAGGAAATTAAAGAATACGAAAAGGAAAATAAGATTTTCTTTGATTACATTTTTTTAGCATCTGGAACGGGTACTACACAAGCTGGTTTGGTTTGTGGGCAGCTAATTAACAAAGATGAAAGGAAAATTATCGGTATCAGTATTGCGAGAAAGAATCCAAGGGGAAGAAATGTTGTTTTAGAGAGTGAGAAATCTTATTTAAATAATCGATTTGATGAAACAGTTGTTAATGATGCTACTGTCTTTATTGATGACTATGCAGAAGGATATGGAAAAGAAAATTCTCGTATTCTAAACACAATTTCTGAAGTCTTGAAAAAATATGGAATTCCATTAGATTCAACCTATACCGGAAAAGCGTTTGCTGGCATGATTGAATATATAAAAAAGTATAGTATAAAAGATAAAAAAGTGTTGTTTATTCATACAGGGGGAACTCCGCTGTTTTTTGATGTAGTAAAAGAAATTTCGCAAAGTAAAGGGGATAGAAAGTTTTTATGAATTTTTTAATTTTAGCTGCTGGAACCAGAAACAAAATCGTTCAATATTTCAAAAAAACGTTTGCAGGAGTTGGAAATGTAGTAGCTGCTGATGCCAGTGAATTGGCGCCGGCTATTTATGAGGCAGATAAATATTATATTGTTCCCCCGATTACTTCAGAAGGTTATATCGATGTGATTTTTGATATTTGCAGGAAAGAAAAAATTGATGGTGTTATTAGTTTGATTGACCCTGAGCTCAGTTTGTTAGCGGAGAATAGTGATAAATTTAAGTCAGTAGGTACAACAATTATTGGGAGCAGTTGCGAGCTTTGTGAAATGTCATTAGATAAATATCAGATGTTTCAATGGTTGATAAGGCACGGTTATAATTGCGCAAAAACATGGTTAGATAAAGAAGTATTCTATGAAGCGGTTGCAAACGGCGAAGTGACTTATCCCGTTTTTGTAAAACCTGTAAAGGGAAGTGCAAGTATCAGTATTTCAAAGGTTTATGATCAAGATACTGTGGAAGTCCTTTTCAAGCATGAAAAAGATTTGATTGTTCAGGAATTTTTAAATGGACAGGAAATCGGTGCTGATGTTTATATTGATATGATTTCCGGAGAGGTTGTTTCCATTTTTACAAAGAAAAAAATCAAGATGCGCGCCGGTGAAACTGATAAAGCGGTAAGTTTTAAAGACCCTAAACTTTTTGAGCTTATTGAAAAGTTTGTATTAGAAGCTGGTTATCGCGGTCAAATTGATATTGATATTTTTGATATCAATGGAGTATATTACATTTCAGAAGTTAATCCTCGTTTTGGAGGCGGTTATCCTCATGCTTATGAATCGGGATGCAATCATATGAAGTTGATATTGAACAATTTGCAGGGAAAATGCAACATAAAGAATATTGGCGCATATAAAGATGGAATCTATATGATGAAATACAATGAAGTTAAAATTGTTAATGATGAGGTGCAATAAATTATGGCAACAGAACAATTCTTTAAGCCATATGAAATTGATGAAGAAACTTTGAAAAAAATGAAAGCAAAAATGCTGGAAATGCTTTTGTATTTTAAGGCTTTTTGCGAAGAACATCACCTGCGGTTTTGGTTAATTGGGGGCGGTGCGATTGGCGCTGTTCGGGAACACGGGTTTGTTCCGTGGGATGATGATGTGGATGTCCAGATGCCCCGTCCTGATTTTGAAAAATTTATGGAGTTATGGGATAAATACGGGGATAAAGAAAAATATGTGTTTTGCAAGACTAACAGAAAAGTGAATTACCATCATTGTGGTACTTCACTTAGAGATCCATCGACGACATTTATTTGTACGTATAATAAATATAATGATATATGTCATGGAATTGCATTAGAAATAGGTTCCGTGTATCCAACTCCTAATTCAAAAATACTGCAATACATACAAATATTTTATGGATATATGTATGCGTTGTTCAACAATCAAAGGCTTCCGAATAATCGGGGAAAGCTAATTAGAGTATTGACACAAATAATATATAAATTAATTCCTTCAAAAAAGTTACGAGATGATATTTGGATTTATGCAGAAAAACAAAAAGCTAAATATAAATGGGAAGATTGCCGGTATGTAAAAGAGTTGTGGGGAAAAACATCATTCTATAATTTCCCTAAGGAATGGTTTGATTCAGTAGTCTGGTTTGATTTTGAAGGATATAAGATGCCTCTGCCGGCTGGCTATCATGAATATTTAACTCTGATTTTTGGCGACTACATGAAGCGTCCACCAGCACCAGAACGTGTGGCTAAGCATGAATTATTGTTTGTTGATATGGATCATCCTTACACGGATTATAAAGGGATTTACTATTTCCCTGATGAGGAAAAAGACCGGATATAATTTTAAAGGTAGTTTAGAATTAGGAAAGGTTAAGAGTTGTATATGTCTAATATAGCAGTCATCTTTGCCGGTGGAACCGGAAAACGTATGAACACAAGATCAAAACCTAAGCAATTTCTGGAATTGCATGGAAAACCAATATTAGTTTATACGTTAGAGCAATTTAATAATCATGTTGAAATCGATGGTATTGTTTTGGTAGTTCTCGAGGAGTGGATTACTTATTGTCAGAAACTTGTAGAAAAATTCAGATTAGATAAGGTAAAAGCAATTGTTGCCGGTGGTGATTCGGCTTTATCTTCGCAAAAGAATGGCCTGTTAAAAGCTCAGGAACTTTATGCGAAAGATTCCGTTGTTTTAATTCATGACGGTGTACGGCCGCTGGTTAATGAAGAAACTATTTCAAAAAATATTGCTTCTGTAAAACAATATGGAACAGCAATTACAGTAACCCCTGCAATTGAAACCATTACCATAAAAAATGAAACGGGAGAAGTTGGACAGATTATTGAAAGATCTAAATGTGAATTGGCACGTGCTCCGCAGAGTTTTTATCTGAAAGATATTCTTGCGGCTCATCAAAATGCGGAAGGTGACGGGCTGCAATTTATTGACTCCGCGAGCATGATGAAGCACTATGGGTATTCGTTGTATACGGTTGAAGGTTCTCCTGAAAACATAAAAATAACTACACCGTCGGACTTTTATATGTTCAGGGCATTGGTAGATGCCAGAGAAAATTCCCAGATATTTGGGGTTTGAGGATTGAAATTTTATGGTTAAGAAAACTGTACTTCAGGAAGATATTGAATGTGTCATTGCAGAACAGGATTTATTTAAAAAATTTAAAGATTCTACTGTATTGATTACCGGTGCAACAGGCCTGATAGGGTCTATGTTTGTTCGGGTGTTTCATGCAGCCAATGAAAAGTATGATCTGGAAATTTCCATTTATGGTCAGATTCGTAATTTAGATAAAGCAAAGGCATTGTTTGGTTCTTTGCTTGATTCGGCAGATATTCAGTTGGTTACAACAGATGATGTTGCCTGTAATTATATTATCCACACTGTTTCTCCTACAACTTCCAAATTTTTCATAGAACACCCTGTAGAAACAATTAAAACATCTGTTGGCACAACTATGAGTATTTTAGAAGTTGCAAAGAAGCATTCTGCTACAATGGTTTACCTGTCTTCTATGGAAGAATACGGTATTCCATACGAACCTGGACAGGCTATGACAGAAGATAAAATCGGAATCATTGACCACTTGAATGTTCGCAGCAGTTATTCGGAAAGCAAGCGACTGTGTGAGTGCCTTTGTGTTTCTTATGCAAAAGAATATAGTGTGGATGTAAAAATAGCCCGCTTGGCACAGACCTTTGGAGCAGGTATTCCTCTTACAGATAACCGTATGCCAATGCAATTCGCAAGAGCTGCAGCCACAGGAACGGATATAGTATTACATACAGAAGGAAGATCGGTTTCTAATTTTGTATATCTTACGGATGCTATTACAGGGATTTTAACAATTTTAACAAAAGGTGTGGCTGGTGAAGCGTATAATGTTTGTAACGATAAGGAAACCAGGAATGTGAGAGAAATTGCGGAGTTAGTGGTGGAAGGAGTTGCAAACGGAAACATACAAGTTAAAGTTGAGATTCCTGAAAGTAATATGGGTTATGCCCCTGATGTAATGATGTATCTTAATTCAGAAAAATTGAGAAAGCTTGATTGGCTTCCTAAAGTAAATATGAAAGAAGCATATAGAAAGTTGGTTCAATATTTGAAATAAGTGTTTCATAGAAGGTATTTGGATCATGAACGATTATAAAATAGATTTTGTGATTCCATGGGTTGACGGAAATGATCAGGAATGGGTAAAAGAGAAAAATTTCTACGCCGGTAAAATATCCTCTGCGGAAGATGCGAGAGATATCCGTTTTCGAGATTGGGAAACTTTAAAGTTTTGGTTCAGGGGTGTAGAAAAGTTTGCGCCATGGGTTAATAAAATACATTTTATTACCTGGGGGCACTTGCCGGAATGGTTAAATACCGAACATCCTAAACTGCATATTGTAAATCATAGAGATTATATTCCTGAAAAATATCTTCCAACTTTTAGTTCCCATGTAATTGAATTAAATATGCACCGTATTCCGGGGTTGAGCGAACATTTTGTTTATTTTAATGATGATATTTTTATTTTAAAACCGATTCAAAGAGAAGACTTTTTTGTTGACGGTAAACCCTGTGATTTATGTGTGGCAAATGCAATAACACCAAGACTTGGCGAATTTTCCCCAATTTTATTACAAACTACTTCTTACATCAATAAACATTTTAATAAAAAGCAGGATATTAAGAAAAATTTTTCGAAATGGTTCTCTTTGAAATATGGAAAGCTTTTAATTCGTACATTGTGCCTTCTGCCCTGGACTTATCACACTGGTTTTTATAACCATCATCTTGCAGTTCCGTATGAAAAGAAAACATTAGAAACGGTATGGGCGGAAGAGCCGGAAATTTTAAATGAAACCTGTTTGCATCGATTCAGAGATAATGCAGATGTTAACCAGTATTTATTCAGGTATTGGAGGCTGGCTGCTGGAGATTTTGTTCCGCATGAAGTGCTTGGAAAATATGTGAATATGGGAAAAAATAGTGAACGAATTTATGAAATGATTAAAAACCAATCGGTCAAATTGTTGTGTATTAATGATAAAGATAATGAATCGAATTTCCAGATTGAAAAAGCAAAATTAATAAAAAAATTTAGTGAAACTTTTTCCGATCTGTCATGTTTTGAAAGAGGAATCATTAATGGTATATAGAATTTCCAAGAGTGATTTTTTTAATAAATTAATATATATTTGTGTAGTGTTAGCTTGCCTGGCACCCAAATATTATGATTCCGTGTTAAGACTGCCATTAGGATTAAGAATTTCTTTCTTTACAGCGTTTGTTGTTACAACATGGTTTTTTTTTATACGACAAATTGCTATACAGAAGAAAATTGAAAGTTACATTTTTTGTGTGTGGTTATTTTTCGTACTTATAAATGTTTGGCGTGTTGAACAAATTGGTGCTTGGGGATATTTCGTTGTTTGGATAGTAACTGCACTATTGTTTCAACAGATTATTTTCTTTCAAGCAAATAATGAGACTTTTGATTTAATCATTAAAGCACTTGTTGATGGGTTATTCATTCAGTTACTGCTTGGCTTGTATGAAATTACAACACATGTATACTTATTTGAAACTGGATATACAATTTACAAATCGAATAGATTATATGGCAATGTCGCTATTAGTATGTTCCATAATTTAAATGATTATGCTACGTTTGTTATGACAATGTGTCCTTTTGCTGTCTATAATTATTTTGAAGAACAGGGAATCTTAAAAAAAGTTTATTATGGTGCCATTTCTTTATTATCTATTTTTATGTTAATTAGAAGTGAGTCGCGTGCTGTGGTTCTTACAATTATTGTTTTGTTGGCGTTTCTTTTATATTTGTATTATAAAAAATCTGCCCACAATAAAATAGTGTTGTCTTTTGCTTGCGTAGTAGTCTTATTTTCGTTTTTGCTGTTGCCTTCGTTACAGCAAGTTGTTGTTAATATTTTAGAGCATAATTTCATTAATCCAGAAAGTGGAAGTGATTCTGCTAGAATTAATTTGATTAAAAATGGATTATATTTCTTATTTGAAACATACGGCTTTGGTGTTGGAGCAGGCAATTTAGTTTTCTGGCTTGGTAATAAAGCAGTATATAACATTGGTGTTTTATTGTATATTCATAACTGGTATGTTGAAATTTTGGTAACTTTTGGAATTTTATTTTTCCTGATTTATATGGTATTTCACGTTAAAGTGTTTTTGAAATTATATAAAAAAATTGACAAAACTAAAGTTTGGAGTAAAAATAATACTATTTTGATAAGTTTTCTTGCGTTTTCAATAGTGTGCATATCCTCCAGTTCTAATTTCAGTGCTGAATGGGTTTGGATGTATTTTTCTTGGATTTCAATGTATAGTTTGTCTTTAGGAAAGAAAATAATGGGAAACTGATTTAAACTAGTGTATGTGCTTTTGTAATACATGGATTGACAATAGTAGACTTCCTTTTTAATTAAAATTATGAAGATTGTAATTTAAAAGTACATTTGAGGAAAATGCGGGCAGATAACAGCTTTTTTCACAATAAATTTAATAAATTAAAAGTCCTTTTATTAGTTCCGCACGAAGATGACGAGATTAATACTGCAGGCTCATTTGTTTTTACGCTTTCACGTTGTGGTGCGGATATTTCGCTTGTATATACCACGAATGGAGATTGGAAGTATAGTGCTGAAAATCGCTTTGAAGAAGCTATAAATTCTGCGACATTGTTTGGTATTCCGGAAGAGAACATTTATTTTTTAGGTTATGGTGATGCTATTAATAGCAAAGAGCGTAATCACTTGTTTTATCACTATAACACGGTTGCTTGTTCAACTGCAGGTCATACTGAAACATATGGTACAAATAAACATCCTGATTTTGCCTATCAACATGAGAATATACATCATGCTTACTTAAACAGGAATTATTTAAAAGACTTAGTGGAGATTATTTGTTTAATAAATCCCAATTTAATTATTTGCACAGACTTTGATGAACATCCGGATCACAGGATGTTATCTTTATATTTTGATAAAGCTGTTGGCTTAATAAAAAAGAAAATTTCTGATTTTAATCCTGAAATTTGGAAAAGCTTTGCTTATGCACTTGCATATACCGCTATTTCAGATTATTCCATTATTAATAATCCTGAGACTCAAAGACCTGAAATTGGTACAACTGGTAAATATGAAGTAGATATTATTGACAAGTTTTATTATCAATGGAAAAAACGGATAAGGATACCCATTCCAAATAAAGTGCAGAATTGCAGTATTAGAGATAATTTTATTGCTAAAGCTTTGCAGCAACATAAATCACAATTTATTATTTTGAAGGCCGACAGTATTATTAACAGTGATGAAGTTTTTTGGAGGCGCAGAACTGATAGTATTTCTTATTCGGCAAAAGTTGAGGCTACAAGTGGTCATAAAGAATATCTGACGGATTTTATGATATATAATGTTCGTAATATAGATAATCTTATTCCTGAATTTGAAGACTATTTCTGGCAACCAGATGAAAATGATGTTGAAAAAAAAGTCATGTTTTCTTGGCCAAAGCCTGTTACTATTGAAAAAATTGTTTTATATGGTGCGGTTTCACAAAATGGAAAAATAGAAAAACTGCTTATTTCATTAAGTGATAGCTATCAAAAAATAATAACAGATTTTCCTCAAAACGGAAATCCCGTAGAGATCTTTGTAGGAAGGCGTGAAAACATAACTTTTTGCGAAGTAAAGATTCTATCGGCTACGGGGCAGGTTTATGGAATCAGTGAATGTGAATTTTATTCTGTTGCGAATTTTATTAGTTGTATAAATCCATTTTGTAAACTATTAGTTAACGATAATTTTGTTTATGAATATGTTATAGATGAGAATATTAAAACGGTGTCTTTTGATTGCTACTGTTATGGAATAATAGATAGTATTACAATTTGTGTCGAAAAAGGGAAATCTACACTTAATAAAGGAAAACTTTTAATAGACAAAGCAGATAAAGAAATTATCTTAAAAGCACAAAATGAAAGTGGCGATATATGGGATCGGATTGTAGTTAAACGGCTTTCGAGAGAAGAACTTAACGATTTGCGCAAAATTGATTTATTGGATAAGAAATATTTAAGGCAAAAAAGAAGAGAAAAAAAGTTTTATAATATGATTTATATTTTGCGGCATGAAGGATTATTTGCTGTCTTTAAGCGTATTTTAAAGAATGTCATTAGGCCGGCATTAATAAAGAGAAAACTATAAAAAAAGGTAGATAGAGCAAAGCAGGAGAAACAAGAGGATATGGAGAGAAATAAAGTTGTTTTAATTGGTTCAAGCCATTATCATGGATTGAATCTGGTTAGATGTTTTGGGGAAAAAGGAATCAGACCATATGGCATTATTGTAGGCAAACATGCTATAAAATTTGTGGAAGCATCCAAGTATTGGGAAAGAGTTTTTTCAGTTAATAATGATGAAGAGGCGATAAAGTTATTAACTGATAAATTTGGGCATGAAAAATTAAAGCCGGTTGTTATTCCTTGGTCAGATGGGGCAGCACTCGAGTTAGACCGTAATTATAATAAACTTAAAGAGAATTTCTACTTGTCTTCCATTAACAACATAGAAGGTGAGATTGGCAAGTGGATGAATAAGGACAATCAACTGGAATTTGCAAAAAAACTTGGCTTGCCCATGAGTCCGACGAAGATTCTTTTAATTCCGTTAGTTAGCGCTGAGATTGAGATTGCGAAAAAAACTCTTTCGTTACCTCTTTTTCTAAAACCGGTTGCAAGCTACGAAGGTACTAAAAAGGATATGAGGAGAATTAATTCCTGGGAAGAACTAAAACAGTACAGTTTAGAGCTTGAACGAAAAGGCTTTAAAAGAATTCTTGTTCAGGAATATATGGATATAGATATAGAATATGATTTCATGGGCTTTTGTAGCGAAATGACTTCATCCTATACTGTGGCTGAAAAATTGAGGAGTTGGCCTGCTAACGGCGGTGCAGCTTCCTTTGCAAGAGTGATTGATGTAAAGGAGAAATCTCTTTTTTTTGATGAGGTTATTGTAAAACTAAAAGATTTTGGTTACTATGGTCCTTTTGATATGGATATATTTTTAGTAGGCAATAAAATTTATTTCAATGAAATTAACTGGCGTAGTTCCGCTAACGTTTATGCAGCATTAAAGAGTGGCAATAATTATCCTTTCAGTTGGTTTCTCGCAGTAACACAACTGAATAAAGAACTATCAAAGAAATGTATAACCAAAGAATTCTATTTTATGAATGAAATTTGGGATGTCAGGCATGTTTTAACAGGTTATATTACATTAGGACAGTGGATTGGGGATTTGAAAAAGTCTTTAGCATTTGCATTTTGGAACAGTAAGGATTTAAAACCATTTTTTGTTCAATTTATTGGATTTATTAAGAACCATTTAAAACATGTTTAATATATATAATGAAGGAGTACCAGGATGAAAGACGTAATAGTAATGGGCGGCAATTATTCTTTAACACTTGGCGTTACGCGTTCTCTTGGTGAAACCGGCTTTAATGTTAAGCTGTTGGTTGCAGATAAGTGGACAGAAAGAATAGCAGGAAGTAGCAAATATGTAACAAAATGTTGTAATTGTTTGGGAAACTCGGAAAATGAAGAATCTTCGTCGCTTTTAAAAGGAATTCATAATATTACTTCTGTATTATTAGGGAGACCTAAGTTAAAAACAGAGGTTAGATTTGATCAAATTTGGGCTGCGCTGGAGCAATTACGGGGAAATAATGAACATATACTGATTATTCCTGTTTCTGATCCCTATTGTTTGATGTTAGACGAACAGGCAAGTAAATTTTCAGAGCATTATTATATCCCAAATTGTTTTGGAAAACCTGGCAAAGTGGCTTATTATATGGATAAAATGGTTCAAAAGAACTTGGCACGGCAATGTGATTTAAAAACCGCATGGGGAAATATTTATTCTACATATGAAAATGGTGTACGGAAAGCTGTACAAGAAGTAAAATTTCCTTGTTTCATGAAAGTTTTGCTTAGCGCAAAAGTGTTTAAAGGAAAAAATTTATACACTGTATGTAAAAATAAAGAAGAATTGCAAAATGCTATGGGAAAAGCATCAAGCAGTGGCTGTTCCAAGGTGTTGATTGAAGAATTTCTGGATATTGAGAAAGATATATGTGTTTATGGCGTTGCAGGTAATAACCATGTTTATATTCCGGGTTGTTTAGAAACAATACGTGGTGGTTATGGGCGACATAAAGGCGTGACGATTGAAGGAATGGTTTGTTCGGCTGCGTGGTTAGGTGAAACTAAGGGAAAATTAGAAGAATTTGTAAAAAGAATCGGTTTAACTGGTTTATTTTGTATTGACCTCGCGATAATTAAAGGTGAAGTGTTTTTTATAGAGATGAACCTTCGCAGCGGTGCTTCTATTTATGGTGTTACATTGACCGGTGCTAACCTGCCGGGGATTTTAGCAGAAATGATATATTCCAATACTTATAAAAAGCCGGCCAATTCTTTGCGAACATCTCATTTCTTGAGCGAAATGATTGAGTTAGATGCCTATGCAGATGGTTTTTTAACGCATGATGAATATAACAGGCATATGTCTGATGTTCAAGAGAGATTTATAAAAAATGACGTAGATCCAGAGCCTTGGAAAATTTTTCAAAAGCTGGAGTTTCGTAAACGTGTTGTAAAATGTATACGAATGTTAAAGAGTTGATATATAATTAATAATCACTTAAAAGTGTAAAGAAGTAACTTTTGAAAGGATGGATTTATTTGTCTGAAATCAGAGTTATAGAAAAGCCTGCAAATGTTTCTTACGAAACAATACGGGATATTATCCATAAAGCACATCAGGTACATTTTGATAAAGGGATTGTTATGAAAATAACGACTTTATCAGCTAAAGAGTTAGAGGAAAGGGTTACTAAAAATAATGGTAAATGCTACATTGCAATGGAAAATGAAAGAATAATTGGAACATTGTCATATATTAAAAAATATATCAATCACTGGTATAAGCATGGTAATGTAATAGAGTTAACGATGATAGGAATTTTACCGGATTATCAAGGGAAACATATTTTTTCTAAACTATATGAAAAGTTAGAAGAAATGCTGGCGAAAGACTACGACATGATTTGTTGTGATACTGCTATAAATAATATTCATGCTCAATTATTATACGAAAAATTAGGATTTGTATATGTTGATTTTTTTGCATCTCCATCTAAGCATTATTCGGTTGAAATGGTTAAATGGTTAAAAGGAAATCCTTACTCTAAAAGATATTGTGATTTTCGCTATAAACTTAAGCAATTATATACTGTAATGCGTTTTAAACCAGGAAAGACCAAGCGTTTTGGTATTTAGTTAATGTATTATGCATTCTAATAACTATAGTAAAGGATGTATATTTATTGAAATAACTGAGGATAAATGGTGTTATGATAAATACAAAAATTTTAATTGGTGGGGATTTTTTCCCTAAAAATGCACATGAACTTTTTAAAAATGGAAACATTGAAAAACTATATTCAAAAGATATTATCGAACTTTTTAATAAGTCTGATTTTGCCATTTGCAATTTGGAAGGTGCTCTTACTTATGCAGATACTAAGATTCCCAAATGTGGTCCAAATCTAAAGGCTCCCCCAGAAACAATAGAAGGTATTAAACAACTTGGCTTGGACTATGTATCTTTAGCAAATAATCATGTTACAGATTTTGGAATTCAAGGATATGTGGACACTTGCGAAACACTTTCAAAATATAACATAGGTTATTTCGGGGCAGGTATTAATACTAATGAAATTGAGACACATTTAAAGATAAAGATAAAAGACAAGACAGTTGTATTTTATGGCGTTTCCGAAACGGTCTTTAATATTCCGAAAGTAAATTTTCCTGGTGTTAATCTTTATGATGAGTATCGTGTCTGCAACGAGTTGAAAGAACTGAAAAAGCAATGTGATTTTTTAATAGTTTTATATCATGGTGGTGCAGAATATTTTCAGTATCCTACACCATGGATTCGGACACGGTTTCATAGAATGGCAGATAGTGGCGCAGATATTGTGATTGCACAACATACGCATTGTATTGGAACATTGGAGTATTATAACAATTCGTATCTTCTTTTTGGGCAAGGAAATTTTTATTTTAAGCAATATTACTATGAAATGAATTTGACACAAACAGGTTTATTACTTGAAATTGAGCTTTTAGAAGATGGATTTAAAGTTAACCATCATTTGATTTTTAGGGATGGAGATATGATAAAATATGATGCTAAACAAGATTTAACTGAATTTTATAAGAGAAATCAAAGGCTTGCAAATGGTGATAGTTTTGAAAAAGAATTTTCTGCGTATTCGGAAGTATGGTTTATACGTTGGTTAATGGAGTTTCGAGGGTTAAAACTAAGTGATAGAATCATGAGAAGATTCTTATCGAAAAAAAAGTTTATTGATTATCTAAGGAACAGTTATAAAAATGTTACTGTTCTAAGAATGTTAGAACACGTACGTGGAGAAGAAGATGTTGAAGTAATGCAACAGGGTTTAGCAGATTTTTTTGAAAGAAATCAACAGAAATAAACTTTACTATTATTTACTTGATATATTTTTTCAAAGCATACATTGCTTTCAGAGGTGATTTGTAGATGTTGTATTTGTTGAAAAAGATTCTTATTACAGCAAGACGGTATCCAGTAGTTATCAAAATGGCTGCTACAATTTTGGCAAGTTTTGGTAATTATATGGAGACTGATATCAATAGGGCTTTTGTATCGTTTGTTGATAGTAATGATGAACAGAACTTGTCTAATCTAAGAAAGGACATAATTTACTGTAAATTAATGTATCGCATGTCACCATCAGAATACTTTCTTTTTAATTTTCAGAATAAAAATGATAATGAAAGAAAACAATATGTTAGTCATTCTGAAAGAAAAGAATTTGCAAAGAAATTAAATTTGAACGATGAAACGTGGAAAGTTTTAAGGGATAAATATCAAGCATATTTAACTTTTAAGCCTTTTTATAAGCGAGAGGCTGCATTAATATGTCATAATAGTGAGAATTCGCTAAATATTTTTTGCGAGTTTGCAAATAAGTATGTGAAATTTGTACTAAAACCTTTGGGTGGTGAAAAAGGGCAAGGAATTTATGTCGTTGATTTTCAAAAAGAACAACAAGCTCCAGAAGAGTTTTATAAAAGTAAATTAAATGGACAAGATTTTGTAGCTGAAGAATTGATAAAACAAGATTTTTCCATGGCAAAATTTCATCAAGAATCCGTCAATACTTTGAGAATGGTCACTTGGTATGATAAAGGAATGATCAGAAAAGTTTATGCACTTGTTCGTATGGGAATGGGTAAAAGCTTTGTTGATAATGCTAGTGCAGGTGGGATTATTGCTGCCGTAGATGTTGATTCTGGAATTATTATAAGTCCTGGAATGAGAGAAACTCGAAAGATGGTATTTGAACAACATCCTGATAGTGACGAACCGATTTTAGGAGCACAGATACCAAAATGGAACGAACTGAATTTGTTAATAAATGAAGTTGTAAAAGTTTTACCAACAAGAAAATGGATTGGTTGGGATTTTGCACTTAGCGAAAGTGGTTGGTTGATTGTTGAAGCTAATTCTACCCCTTCTTTTGTGGGAATCCAAATGTGTACAGGAAAAGGAATACGTCATATTATAGATGCTACTATAGGCAGTTATTGCCAATTATTATAAACAATTATTTAACACAATTACGTTAACAACTCCTTCGTGGATAAAATATGTGGTGTTAGATAGAATTTACAATTATTATAAAAAAGTGCATTGTATTAACATAAAAGAATAGTTCGTGAGGTTTTTATGAAAAGCTTTATAAAACGAAAAAATCATTTATTGCAAAAGTATTTAAAAAAATTAAGATTTGAGAAACGTTATTGGTTATACAATCGTAGTGTAGAAAAATTGATAATTAAATATGCATTACCACCATTGACTGAAATTGAAAAAAGAGATATTGATAATTATTGGGGTAAATATGGTGTAAAATTTAGCAATTACAATTATCACAGATTATTTTACGGTATCACGAAGAAGAAAGATCCTCGTTTCATACCATTTCCTTTTGCGGCGTTGGTTCTTTATCCTTTTTATAATGATTCTACTAAAATTCCGGCATATGCCGATAAAAATATGTTCTATAAATTATTACCTAATATGCCGTTTCCTAAGTTAATTGGTCAAAGAATTAATGGAAGATTTTTTGATTCAGAGGGAAAATATTATGGTGAAATTGCAACTAATGAGTTTCTAGAACAATTGTTTCGAACTATCGTTCGGGAAAATAATGAAGAAATTATAATTAAAGAAGCGTCTGATACAAGCAGAGGTTTAGGTGTTAAAAAGTTTATCATTAAGACTCCTCAAATGTTAAAAGAAGTGTTGAAATCATTTTCTTCAGATAATTTTGTAATTCAGTTTGCTATACAACAACATCAATTTTTTGATCAGTTTAATAAAGATTCCGTAAATATTATAAGAATAACTACATGGAGAAAAGAAGATAAAGTTCATATTTTTTCTCCATGTATACGGTTTGGAATTCGTGGGCATGCTACAGATGTAGCTTTTGTTAATGGTGTAGAGGTTACAAATGGTATAGGTATAGACATTAGTAGTGGGATAATATTTGATACAGGCATAGATTTGCAGGGTAATAAATTTAGTGTAGATGTTAAAAACAGACAGGTTCCTTGTTGGGAGAAAATAGTAAATTTAGTTTGCAGAAATCATCTTACTATGCATTATTTTGATATTATTGCGTGGGATATTACTGTAGATATTAATTCTAATATAATTTGCATAGAGTATAATATAAAATGTCCAGGGATAAGATTATATCAGCTTGCACATGGGCCATTAGCAGGTGAACACACAGATGAGTTTTTGGAGTTTCTACTAAATACGGATCTTCAGAAAAAATTATTGCCTTGGCAAATAAGAAAGTAGAAACTTAATAAAAATTGCTGGTTAAGAAAAATAAAAAGCAAGGAAATTGAAAGAGTATCTATGTTAAAATTAAAAGATACATTAAAAAATAGATGTAATAATAATTCACGAACTAAAAATTCAATTTTAAATATTTCATCTGGCATTGTCGGACGTATTTTGTCGATAGCACTTAACTTTGCAGTTAGAACGGTTTTTATTTATACATTGGGGAAAGAGTATTTGGGAATTAACGGTTTGTTTTCCAGTATTCTTACGATGCTTTCATTGACAGAACTTGGTTTTGGAACCGCTATCAACTATAAACTGTATAAACCATTGGCAGAAAACGATGAAAAACGTGTACGCATGTTGATGAAGTTTTATAAACAAGCATATCGTGTGGTAGGTCTTGTGATTTTTTCTTTAGGGATTTGTTTAATTCCAACATTACCTTTTTTAATTAAAGATTATGGTTCATTGCAGGTGTTGGGCATCAATGCAACTCTCATTTTTTTATTGCATATTTTGCGCAGTACAAGTTCGTATCTTTTTTTCGCCTATCGCAGTGCCGTCATGAGAGCTAATCAACAGCAATATATTCTTGATTTGATAGGTTATGTAGTAACAATTTTAACTAATATCACTAAAATTATAGTGCTAGTTTTTTGGGGTGATTTTGTAATTTATACTGCAACAGTAATCGTCTTTAATGTTATTCAAAATCTTGTAAATGCAATTATAGCAAAATGGTATTATCCCCAGTTTTTTGAAAAGGAAAATGAAAACTTAAGCAAAAAAGAAATTTGGGAATTGTTAAAAGATTGTGGTGCGTTATTTGTATATAAAGTTAACTTTGTTATTACGAAGTCTGTAGGCAATACTGTTATTAGTGCATTTATTGGTCTTACTTCAGTTGCTCTGTATTCTAATTATTATCTATTTTATACAACAATAAATGGTTTGTTTGACAAGGTGTATTCTGCGGTCAAGGCAAGTGCAGGAAATCTTTTTGCAACAGAAACACTTGAAAAACAATATAGTTTTTTTCAGGTAATGAATTTTTTATCTGCTATATTGTTTGGTACTGCAGGTGCAGCTGTGGCAGTCTGTGCTGATGAACTAATTACCGCTTGGATAGGTTCATCTTATGTCATAAAACAGCCATTTGCGATTTTAGTTGGTCTTGAAATTTTATCTCATGGACTCCGAATGAATCTTGCTCAGGTTCGTAATCTTACTGGTGCTTTTAGGCAAATGTGGTTTCGTCCCATAATAGGAGTCTTAATTAATGTGGGAATTTCAGTTTGGCTGGTACATATCTATGGTATATATAGTATTTTTATTGGAATGTTAACAGCAGATATTTTAACAACTTTTTTGGTAGATCCTCGCATTATTCATACTTATAGTTTTAATAATTACAGACCCGTAAGCGAGTACTATATGAAAAATTTATTATATGTCGGCCTGTTGTTCGCTGTCTGTGCTTTAGATATTTGGTTAAGCGGCTTAATTATCGTTAATCGCAGCTGGCTTTCTGTTGTTTTCCACGGGTTGCTTGTTGTTATAACTGTTCCAAGTTTGTTTTTGTTTTTATTTTGGAAAACAAATGAATGTCAGTATCTTGTTAATATTGCAGGTGGTATTTTAAAGAAGAAGATTAAATTTAATTAAGTTTGTCATAGTTTTGCAGTTAATAAGAAAGATTTTAATTATGGAAGTAATTGATTTGATGCAGGGGGCTTAAGAAGTGAATAAGATATTAACAATGGTGTTTGTTTTTAGTTTGTTCACAGTAAGTTTAAATTGTTGTGCAAATATTCATGCAAGAAAAAATGAAAACAATGCACAATCGGCTGATTTACAAACTGTTGTGGCGAAAGATATTGACTGGTTTAAAGATAATAGTTTAAAACTGAAAAAGTTTAATGTAGATGTGGTTAGAGTTTATTATAAAGGAATAGATGTTGCAAGAGCAGGTTTGTCAGGAATGACAATTACGGATAAATATATTATCTTTGCTCAAATAACTAAAAATGAAAACAATACAATTTTAAATATAGTTGACAAAGATACATATGAATTGTTGGGTACAATAGAAAATCATTGTTTTCGACATGCTAACGATATGACTTTTAATAATAAAACCAATGAAGTGTTAATTGTAGTAGGTCCCAAAAAAATTGCTAAATTTAAAATAAACGATGAAGGCGAATATTTTTTACTAACAAATTTAGAGTATATTGATTGTCCACGAACATATAGTGGGATTGCATATGACGATAATCGTAATCAATATATGGCATATTGTTCAGGCAAGATGTATGTTTTGAATGATCAATTTAAAGAACTTTTTAATTTCCCTTTAAGAAGAGGACTAATTCCGCAAGGCATGGCATATCATAATAATTTAATTTATTATAGTTGTTATGAAACGGGAAAGCCTAATACAAAGTATAAAGTCTATAATAGCAAGGAAAAAGGCAGTAATGTGATTTATGTTTATGATTTAAAGGGAAGTTTGAAAAGGACATTATATATTCCAAACACTTTTGTAAGTGGCGAAATTGAAAATTTAGATTTTATGGAAAATGGAAAATTACTGATTGGGTATAATGTAGTTATAAATGGAAAAAAGACGGTGACTTTTTATCAAAGTGAAATGTGAAGGTGATTATAACAGCTGATCTTAAATTTTGATACAGTTTCAAAATTAAGTAAACTTCAAAAATCATAATGGAACCTGCGGACATTTTTTTGGACTCTTTATAATGGAACCATAAAACTGGACCAGGGATTTTAAAAAGATAGTGAACATGGTATCATACAAGAAAAAGGAGACGATACCATGGCAAAGAAAACTTACTCTGCTGCCTTCAAGGCAAAAGTTGTGCTGGAAGTCCTGCAAGAAGAGCAGGAACTGAGCGCCATCGCTACCAAGTACAACCTGAACCCCAACATGCTGCGCAACTGGAAGAAAGAATTTCTGGAAAAAGCGGCCAGCGTGTTTGAGGCCTCTACCAAAGCGGAAAAGGATGCCCGCAGAAAGGGGGCCGCACTGAAGAAACGGAAGATTGTGTCAATAGTTTTTCGCAAATTCATTTTTCCGCTCGGCAGCCGGCAGTTACCCGGCCAGCGTATGAGACTGTGTGTCGACTTCCTGTAAGTGTTCCATGTTCATATAGCGCTTTTCGCCCCAAGTGGAGCCCGCTA
>Ga0256405_10003684_pt1 | contig 30990 bp, 31 predicted proteins | sample RumenRJG_02DNA_FD_189096 | JGI IMG/M metagenome (GOLD analysis project Ga0256405, IMG submission 189096) | Bovine rumen microbial communities from Lethbridge, Alberta, Canada - RJG_02 | ecosystem: Host-associated > Mammals > Digestive system > Stomach > Rumen | place: Canada: Alberta...
TATAATACATATAGAGGACACCTTTCTGTAGTTTGTATTACTAACTTTCGCATTGTCAGTATTTACATTCTACACTGAGGTGTTCTTTTTTGCAACCCCTTGATTTGTTTGGTTACAGGAAGCTCCATGGTAATAATATCGTTTCCGCAGGCTGTGAAAACAGCTCGGTCAGGTATTTCTCCGCATCAAGACCATTAGCTTGCGCAGTTGAAATTATCGAATACAGCGCCGCGCTCGCTTTCGCTCCGTTGGCTGTGTTGCTGAATAGCCAGTTGCGTCTGCCGACAGCAAACGGTCTTATCGCATTCTCAGCCCTGTTGTTGTCAATAGGAACATCTCCGTTTTCAAGAAACGTGTAAAGATATTTCCGTTCGTTCAGAGCATATCTCACCGCATCTGTCAGCTTGCCCTTACCGCTGACCTGAACATTTTCAAGCCACGCAAAAAACTCGTCAAGCAAAGGCTTTATCTTTGCAAGGCGCTGTTCATATCTGTATTCTGTGGAGCTGTCGGCAAGCAGATTTTCTTCTTGATATATCTTGTTGAAATATTCTACTGCCTTTGCCGCAACAGAAGTGTTGTGCAACTTTTGGTCGTTCGGAAGAGCCTGAATAAAACCACGCCTTGCATGAGTCATACAACCGCATCTTTTCGCGCCCTCTACCGCATTGTAGGCATCGTATCCGTCACAGATAAGATATCCGATAAATCCTTTCAGGAAATTCGAGGCGTGCTCACCCTTTCGTGTCGGCTGATAATCGAAAATGATGATACTGCGGTCGTTCATCTTGCCGTTGCAGTACACCCACATCCTCGATACCGATGTGGTTTTTCTGCCTTCCTCGTGAAGGACTTGCACTGTTGTCTCATCTGCGTGGATCATCTGCCCTGCGATAAGCATCTCATGCATTTTCTCCACGATCGGCATACACCATTTTTCAGCGGCTGTACCTACCCAGTTTGACATCGTAGCTTTCAGCAGAGGAATTTTCTTTGAATTAAAGTCCTTTTCCTGACGGTGCAGGGGCACAGATTTCGCATACTTTTCGTAGATGATATGAGCCAGAAGTTCGGGAGAGCAATAGCTTCCCGGGATCATAGCGTGAGGATATGGCGCACGGATGATATGACAAGGCTCGTCCCTTTCTTCGGGCTTTTCTCCGCACTCGGGACACTTGTACTTATGTACTATATGCCTGCGGATATGATATTTTGGAGGCGTAAATACAAGTTCATCGTAAGCCTTTTCGGGAGTCAGTTCTTCCATTTCGGCGCCGCATATTTCACAGACGGGCTTCTCAATAATATGATGTTTTTCTTCGACAGGCAGACTGCTCATCCATTCATTGTGAGTGCGTTTTTTCTTGCGTTTGTGTTCGGGAACAGTAATTGTTTCGGCAGATTTAGCTGCGGATTTTTCTCCGTTATTACCAAACATGGAAAGCTGAACACCGAATTCCTTTTCCATAACAACAGATGTTTGCTCTGTTTTTCTTCCGAATATCTGCTTTCTGAACCAATCAAGCTGCTGATTGGCAAGTGCTAGTTCTTCTTTGAGAACAGCATTTTCATTACGGAGCGATACTATTTCCGATGTCATATTCTGTTCGTACATAAAGCACCCCTCCGTTCGTGATGATACATTCATGATACCACGAAAGAAGGGGCTTTTCAAGCACATATTCTGAATATTCGGTAAGTATTGCCTTAATACAGCGCGCCCGGCTTTCCCTCACGGATAGCCTTCGGCTGCTCTATTTTCAAACCTTCTAAAAGCCAGCGGATTTGCTGAGATGTGAGCTTTACGGCTTCGGTCTCACTGCGTGGCCACTGGAATCTTCCGTTGTCAAGTCGTTTGTACAACAGCAGAAAACCGTCGCCTTCCCAAAGAAGACCTTTGATGCGGTCACAGCGTCTTCCGCAGAACAAAAACAGAGCCTTTGAGAACGGATCAAGATTCAACTGCGCCTGGATGATCGTCGCAAGGCCGTCAATACCACGCCGAAGGTCGGTGTATCCTGTCACAAGATAGACCTGCGCGTCCGCTGCCAGATCATTCAGCATAGCTCATGCACCAAAGCGGTCAGAGTATCCGCAGATATATCTGCCGGAAGAGATATTTGAAGTCCGTTTTTCTCGATGCGGATATTTTCGTTTGAGCAAGGGACTGATACAGGAACGATGGCCGGAGAATTCTCGATATACTGCTCACGGACTTTTCTTAAGCGGTTGTAATACGTGTTTGGCTTGATCCCATTTTCTTTGCACCATTCCCGAATGGTCAGCCCGCTTGCCTGCTGCGCTTCGATCTGTGCTGCCCACTCCTGAAGTTGCATTTCTTTTTTGATTGTTGTGATGGATGTTGTTTTGTCCATACCTGTTACCCCCTTGTCTGATCGACTCCAATGAACTCCATGGATCAATTCGGATTATTCAATTTACTTCATGGTGTTCCTTGGAGTTTATTATACTTTATTAGACTTCGGTGGGGTAGGTGCTGGGGGTTATACGCTTACACTATTTCAATGTGATACCATACTAAAGGTTTGGTGACCAAATAATTATAGTAAGAATTAGTAGGCAAAAAAAGACAGCCGCTTTAGCGGCTGCCATGAAAGAGACACATATGTATTTCGTAAGCACTAATCTTTTCGAGAACACTTCTGAATTCCACTGCTCTCTAGAAGCTTTGCAAAACACAATTTTATTGGTAATATTGATTATGTTTCTAAAATTACAGAGATACAGAATGCATCATCAATCTCATAATAATCATATCGACCATTATATTTGCAGGCTATATCTTTAATTATAGGTATTCCTAAACCATGATCATTTTTATTGATTTTAGTGGATTTAAGTTTTGGATTGTTTTTAATCACTGATTGATTAATGGAATTTTTTACAAGAAATGAATATATATTGTTTTCCTTTCCTATTTCTAAACAGATAAATTTATTACTATTTGTAGGCATATCTTTACAAGCCGTGATAGCGTTTTCCAATGTATTACTCAAAAGATCACAAAGATCCAGTTCATTGATGCCATCAAAAGATGATACTGTTATGCAAGAGATATTTATACCTAACGTTGAAGCAACGGTAAGTTTGGCATTTACAATGGCGTTTACAATATTATTATCTGTTTTTATGAATGGTGCAGAATGTTCGATCATATCAAAATTATTTATTATAAAATCTTCAGCCTCATCATATTTCTTATCCTTTATCAAGCTATAGATCGTTGTATATTTATCTTTTATATCGTGTCGAATTTTTCTGATTGAATCATATTGAGATTCTGCGTTTCCGATCAATTGTTCAAGATACTGTTCTCTAAGTTTTAATATTTCAATTTCTTTTAGTTTTTGATTTTTAATATACAGAGAGTGTATGATATAAAACATCAGAAAATTCATTATCATAATCACCATATATATTAAATTGATATATATGCGTTCATCATTGTTTGCTGTCAAAGATAGATTATGTATCATTGCTGTCAGGATAAAAGAGATTATCAACATTATAATTATTGCAAACCAATCAGAAAACGAATAATCATCAGCATATTTAAATATTTTAGTCGCTGCAAATAAACAAATTAAAATGGAGATTTGAATAGTTATTAGTGCGAAAAATCTGATAATATCCTGATTTTTTACAAGGTCAGTAACCGTTATATTAAATAAGGATGAGATTAAATTAAGCTCAACAGATGTTATCAAAAGAAATACAATATGAGTAATAGCAACTGAAAGTATTTTTTTTATAAGATTATTTTCAAAAAAACAAAAAGCGAAAATAAAAAGGTTTATCCAATATAATATGCTGCCGATTCCTTCAAATACAGAAATATAGTTTAATCCAGTAACTAATACCCCCTCTGTAAACGCAAATACAACTGCCCACTTTCTTGCTTTTGGAAATGATTTTGGTGTTAGAAACTTATATATAAACCAAGTTGCCAGGCCACCTTGATAATAATTAATTATGACTTCAAAAATAACCCATACTACACTATTCATCTTGTTTTCCTCAAATACTGTGTTAATTTCTCATCAACTGTCTGCTTGTAGTTTTTACTCATTGTCAGTCTAAATCCCTGCTTGAAAATAATCTCGTCATTATTTTTATTAATATTAAAAACATGCCGAAGGTTGACGAGAAAACTCTTATGTATCCTTACAAAATCATATTGTGAAAAGTATATCTCTAATTCACTGATATTACTTCGCACTTTGATCGGTTCTTTTTTTTCCGAATGATATATAACATAATGTTTATTACTCTCAATGTAATATATATTCCTTATCAGCAACGGTACTCTTCCTACTTCTTTATTTTCCAAAATTATAGTAGTATTTTGGTTCATTTCATTGAAAAGCTGTTTAACTACTCTGTGGAGTTTTTCTATAAAAAAAGAATCTTTACTTTTAGGTATAAAATTTAGGGGACGAAAATATAGACTATCATAAACAAGTTCAGGATGACTGGTAACAAAAATAATGTAACATTCAGTTAATCGTGTAATTTCGGCAGCTAATTGAAATCCATTTGGTTCAGGCATATCAATATCCAAAAATATCACATCAAATGGTTTAATTAAGTGATGTTGGTACATTAATTTGCCTGAAATGTATGTCTCTAATTCAATGTTTTCATTGTATTGTCTTTCAAATTCGGCTTTTACTGCTTGAGCCATATAATTAACAAACACTTTGTTATCATCACATATTGCAATTCTAAACATATGTATTTCTCCTTGAAAATGTAGTATAAATCACAGCCATTGTATTCAAAATACAAATATCGAATATATACTTGCGATTTTATATAATTAATACAAATCTGTGACATCTTAATATAATTATACTATAATGTAAAATATAGTAGCCATTGGGAGGAGGGGAGAACATATAACATGAAAAAGCGAGTTAAAAGTTCAAATGTTTTTGGTGAAAAACAAAAATTAGTTATATCACAAACTTTGATAAACTTACGAGAACTCAACTTTTTAACACAAAAAGATATTGCAAAATATCTTCACCTCACTTCAAGTACAATCTCTCACTATGAAAAAGGGTTAACTGTTCCACCTACTGAAGTTTTGTATCGACTAGCTGATTTTTATAATGTTACTACAGATTATATTTTGGGAAGAAGCGCAAGCAAATTAGACCTTAATGAAACTTACGTTATGAAGCTAACAAATAAAATGACAATAGGAGATGCTGTAGAAATAATATCGAAGATGGATGATATCGAACGTGAGCATTTAGCATATTTTATTGAGCTTATAGGAAAAACAAAAAAGTAATTGAATTTGAACTCTGATTTTATCAGAGTTCTTTTTATTTTAACATAATATAAGAATAAGGTCAAGTGTATTATATATATTGTCTAAACTTATATTTTTCGTGCCTAAAACCGTCATCTTGTGCCAAAATTATTGACATTCGTATAATTCATTGTATAATAAATTTTAATAAGTAAAACATTGGAAAACTAAGAATAATAGGCGAAAACAATTCCATAAATTCTATATGACTTTTTTATTACAAGTATGAAGGGATAGTCAAAATGAGAATAATAGATCACTTTGACTTGTTTTACCCTGACATCAGGGCTAAGACATATGCTGCCGAGCGAAGAAAAGCCATTCGCAGCAGCGGAACTATGTTTACAAACGACATTCAGCTTGACAATATAAAACGCTGTATCACTCTATCGGTAAAGCAGTAAAGAAAGGTTGGCTGAGAAAAGATTCCGATCTTAACAGCAACAAACTCACCGCCAAGGAAAAGGAGTACATAGAAAAAAAGCTGGATGAATACATATCATCAGGCGGAATAACAGCACGTATTTTGATAGAGTGCCTCTTTATCTAAGCGGTCGCCCTTGTATTTGGTCTGCTTGTGTTTTATAAAGTGAAGTAAATGATTTCGGATGAATATCAGACGAGAATGAGAAAAAACTTTGTAAATTTGATACTTATTGAAAGTATATGTCATTTCTCTGATGTATAAGCTATAAAAATATAAGAACTTTCGATAGAAAAAATTGAATTAGTCTATCAGAGCTTTAGTGGTCAGTAAAGCAATCTAAACATTCTTATGTTTGCAATAACTACACTATGGATCAGTTTAATCAATGTATCAACTAAGTGTTAGATACAGCATCACTTTTAAAATTATAAAATGTACTTGACAAATTTAGTTATTCATTTTACAATCACGTTACATTCACTGAAAGAAAGGTGATTCCAGTGTATTGGTAAATCTAATTTAAGTAAAAACCTTTAAGCACGTTATAATAAGGAGGATTAATTATGAATGTTAAAAAGATAACTGCATCATTAATGGGCGTTATAGTCATTGGTTCAATGCTTGTGATTCAGGCTGCAGCTTATATACCTGATGATTTTAAATTCTTTGAACAGAACAGGGCCTCTTCAAACTTTCATTACGTAAATTTTTATGATACTACTTATACTGGAGTTTTTGCTCGATATGTAGATGTAGATTATGCGATAGGAGCTAAAATCACAGCACGTTCTCTGCTTAGTGGTTATTATTTGGGTACACCAACTTTGAGATGTAGCAATGGTAGTTATACAACAAATGAAATCTCCTATTCTAATAATGATATTAATAACGGTGTAATGAAATATTTTGATGGAATACCTGATGGTTATCACACCTATACAGTAGAAGGTTCATGTGAATTATCATATTGGGGGAATTATGCTTGTGTAGTAAGTGGTCAGGTTAGTTATATGTAAAATTTGAAAATAACAGCTGCACGTTTTTCGTGCAGCTGTTATTTAAAAGACGAGGAGAATAAAAATGCTGCGATCATATATTTTCCAATTAAAACTGATGACAGCAAAACGCGGATTTCAATTCAGTTTTACATTGATGATGCTTTTAGTATGCATTGCTTTTATTTTCGAAATGAGTCCGATATTACTTTCGAATATAGATGATTCACTGTTTCCGCTTGAAGATATCTCTTCTTACCCAGCTTCGGATATATCTATACTTAATGAAATGTCGAAATATTTAAATGTTCTGAAATTCATCTTTCCGTTTATCGCTCCAATGCCCTTTGCTTTTTCATTCATTACGGATAAAAGCTTGCACATATCTGAAATTATCCAGTCACGGTGCGGAATCAAACGTTATTTTATGACAAAAACTGCAGCTGTTTTTACAGGCGGATTTCTGGTGTTGTTTCTGCCCTTGCTTGTAGGGATAACGATCGATCACATTTTTGCCGGGAATACGATAATTGACCTATTTCAGTTGAATTTTAGCGAAATGGCAGTAGATAATACATTCATTGTAAAAAATGATTTTCAATTGTCTCTTCTTGCAGCATCACCTGTTTTTGGTGAATTGTTTGCAGCATTCTGTATTTCAATTTTTAGTGGAGTATGTTCTGTGACTGCGTTTGCTTTTTCTCTTTTTATAAGAAAATTTGCTGTGCTTGTTTTTGTTCCGGCTTTTGTTTTTATCAAACTTTGTGATGCAGCATATTCTGCGGAAATTTCAAAAAATGGATTCGGTTATATTATGCTGAATCCTTTGGGATATGCTGAAGTATCGACAGATAACATGATCTACGGCAGGTCTTATCTGCTGTTCTTTGGATTAAATGCTTTGATACTGGCGATAAGTTTATTAGTTATTTATATCCATTCAAAACACGATCAGATAAATTGAGTAGGTGATAAAATGATCGATAGAAGAAGTTTAGCTAAATTGTCAGTCTGGTTAGTTCTTTTATTGGTGTTTGATCTGACAGATATTTTAAGTATTGATAGGAATGCTGAATTTTTCAGAAGTTCGGGATATGATGCTGTTGATATGTTCAATCACATGGGATTTGGCTTTTCGAACTTTGATACTATTCTTATTGAAACGGTCTTTTTTCAAACTGCATTTATAATGCTTTTTCCTCTATTTGCTGGACAGGATATTTCCTCAGAACTGACCGTTAGTGCTACTTATTATTTTACAAGACGTGCATCGCGTTCAAAATGGTATCTGAAAAGAGTCTTGATGCTGTTTATAAAGTGTATGTTAGTAAGCTTTGTTGCTTGTTTTATCAATTATCTGATGACAATGAAAATATCCGAAAATGTACAGATAACACCGATACTATGTGAATATTCGATATTTTGCCTTTACTGCTTCATATTAACATTAGCGGCAAATATAGCAGCGATTTTTACAGGAAGTATAATATCCGTAGTTATTTCTTCTGCTTTTCATATCATGTCTATACTTTTGTTGAAATCAAGTACTATATTTGGAAGATATAATTTGCTCGGCAATTGTGTTATAACGTTATCTTCTACAGCAAATGAATTTGTTATTAAACTTTCGATTGAACTTTCCGTTGCCGTGATAATAACAGTGGTAGGTTTATTGATTATAAAAAATAAGGAGCTTGGGCTTGTTAATGCAGAACAGATAATATGATCAGGGAGGAAAAAATGAATACTCTTGAAATAAATAACTATACAAAGATAATAAAAGGTGCAGTTATACTGGATAATATCGACTTGAAATTTCAAAGCGGAAAAATCTATGGTTTTGTAGGTTATAACGGTTCGGGTAAAACCATGCTTTTCCGTGCGTTATGCGGACTTATCAAGCCCACAAACGGCTGCGTAAAATATAATTCACAGATACTTGGAAAAGATATTTCCGTTATCCCTAAGCTCGGAGTCGTTATTGAAAATATTGGGCTGTATCCCGAATTTACAGGTCTGAAGAATTTACAGCTTCTCGCAGGAATAAATAAAACTATTTCCGATGAGGAAATAAAGGCATCGATAAGAAAAGTAGGGCTTGACCCGGAGGACAAAAGAACTGTTCGTAAATATTCACTGGGTATGCGTCAGCGTATCGTGCTTGCACAAGCAATAATGGAATCCCCCGATGTGCTTATTCTTGATGAACCGACAAATGCACTTGATGAGGATGGGGTAAATGATATACATAGGATAATAAAAGAAGAAAAAGACCGAGGTTGTATCGTATTGATAGCAAGTCACAACAGATCGGATATAAACGGTATTTGTGATGAGATCTATATTATGGACAAAGGAAAATGCAGATTCTTGAAGGAGGACACAAATGCGTAGATTTGTGGTTTTACAGTTATTCATAATAGCGGCTGCCTTTGTCTGCGGAATAATGGCGCATTCAAAAGCCGACATAAGTAAGATACCTTCTGCCGACCATATCAGCGAGATACAAAAGCTGAAAATAAACTCCATAGAATGTGCAGACAACAACACAAAAGGCTGCTTTGAAGCATTTAACGGCAATAGCAAGCTTTTTGATGAAAGCTATGAATATGCGGTATTTATATGTAAAGCACAGGATAAATACACATTTTCAAATGAGGCTGCAGAACAGTATGTTACGGTGGAAAAAAACATAGTCGGAAGCTATCCTAAAACAGGAAGCAGTATAAAACTTGTGAGCAGTGGTGGAATAAAGTATGAAACATCGTCGCAAATGGGAATGAGAAAAAGTAGTGGTCAGGAAAATCACGATATAAATGAAAGACTGTTTAAGTTTGATCTTGATGGAGCAAACTTGATGCTGCCCGATCACAGGTATCTGGTCGTCTGCATGACAAAGCAGATGGGCCTATCAAGGCATTACGGTACATTTCCAAATCAGATATGCTGGCTTGATCTTGAAAGCACAGAAAGCACTCCTCTTGAAAATGCTTTTGATAAGAATATATATATAAAACACTGTGATAATGAGTTTTTCTGTATCAAACAAGAAAATTTAGATAATCTTTATAAAAACAAAAAGGCTATACTGGATAAATACGGTATTTCATAATAATGTATAGTATTGGAAAACTTATTCAATGTTTATAGCATATCATTTGATTCCAGTTATTTACTTCGTGTGAAGCGATAGTATGATATGAACTTAAGCGTAAACTCTCAGTGTCGAATGGAGTTGAGATACATAATGTCTGAGTCAAACACAAAAGCAAGAATTCTTTTTCTCGAACACTATCTGACTGAGCATACGGATGAACAGCATATGGTTACAGCTGAAGAACTCATGAAGATTTGTGAGGATAATGGCTACAAGGCTAATCGCAATACTTTACGAGATGATATAGCCGTCCTTCAAGAACAGAGCGTGGACGTTATTATCGATCATGTTGGTAAATTTAAGGCTTTTTACATAGGAATGCGCCTGTTCGAATCAGCTGAAATCAAAACACTGGTCGATGCAGTCTCAAGCTCTCGCTTTATTACAGCGGAAAAGAGTGAGGCACTCATAGAAAAACTTTCGCAGCTTACTTGTAAGCACGACAGACAATCTCTGATAAACAGCTCTGTATCATCGGACAGGATCAAGACAGAAAGTACTGGGATATTCCTGACAATAGATACGGTAAACACAGCTATAAATGAAAGGAAAAAGATCAGCTTTCAGTATGTGGACTATCTCCCCACAAAAGAAGAAATACTTCGGCATGAGGGAAAGAAGTACGTCGTATCACCTCAAGCTCTGCTTTGGAATGATGACAGGTACTATGTACCATCGTATTCTGAAGAAAAGAAAGGTATAATCCCATTTAGAATAGACAGAATGAGGAATGTTGGTATTATCGACGAGCAGGCATTTAAAGATCACGAGTTCGTGCCATCCGAGTACAGCCGCAAAGTTTTAAAAATGTATGACGGTGATATCCCCGAGAAAAAGGTAGTTATCGAAGCGGATAATAAGTATTTGATCAACGTTATCGACCGTTTCGGTGAAGACGTTGAAACCAAACAGCTTAATGAGGATAGATTTTCTGCACAGATTTTCGTTAAGCCAAGCTCAACATTTTTTGCATGGGTGTTTCAATTCAGAGGTGAAGTAATAATAACAGCACCTAATGACGTGAAGGAAAACTATATTAAAATGCTTACCAATGCTGTCGACTCACAAAAATAAAATATGGTTAATCCGTTATCACAACACAGATAGTTTACAATATTATACAAATAAACTGACCACAAATTGGTGGTAATATTATATAATAGTGACAGAAACCGAAGGGGCTGTCGATATGTCCAAAAGATTTTCAAAGCTCAAGATCACACTTGGTGGGATATATTCAAAGTTCGCAGATGAAGGATTTTGCAGGGATTATCAGCTTGATGTCCGTTTTGAAAAAGGCTTTGCTTGTACGCTTTGCGGAGGCTCAGAATGCCGCAGGATACCCCATCTCCAATATAAAATCATTTTAATGAGATATAATCTCGATAGGCTTCAGGACATTCGGCATAACGCACATGAATGAGCTTCGTGTTTTGTGCGTTATGCTGATTATTATAAAACCAATTGAGATTTCATCGATTTCCGGGGATTATTATATAGGAGGTGAAAAAAGTATGCATACTGAAGAAACCGCCATTCAAGAACTTGAACAAACAATAATGAAATACAAACGAACCATTTACGGCATTGCATTGACACAGCTGAAAAACAGACACGAAGCAGATGATGTATTTCAAGATGTATTTTTGCTGTATTTTTTGAAAAAGCCTGAGTTTGATAATGAAAACGCTAAAAAAGCTTGGCTGATAAAAACCACTGTAAATAAATGCAGAAAATATAATTACGGAAAATGGAACACACATGTAGATAAATCCGCCGAGCTTGAAACTATCGATAAAATCGGATTTTCAAGTGAATATGACAGAGATGTTTATTCTGCTGTAACACAGCTTCCGCCAAAACTGTCCGAGGCTGTGTATCTGAGGTTTTTACTGGGACTTTCGGTCAATGAAACTGCATCAATGCTGGGCATCACAGGCAGTGCTGTAAGTATGCGATTGAAAAAAGCTGAGAAGCTTTTGAAAGTAAATCTGGAGGATGATTTTTATGACAAAAAATGATCTTAAAAGAATTGAAAATCAGCTTGAACCCGATGACAAGCTGGTACAAAATGTGATCGAAAAGGCAGTACAGTTCTCGGAAAACAGTGAGATGGCAGAGGACTATCTGAAAAGCCATGATGTTTCAGATACTATCACAGTCAAGCACAACAGAGGTTACAGATATATCTTATCTGCTGCCGCTGCACTTGCACTGGTATTCGGAGCAGGCGCATATATGCGCAGCAATAACGCTGTAAAAACGCATACTTCCGATGCTTCAAGCGCGGAAGAAAAAGTTGCAGTGGTCACTGACAGCACTCCTGAAACATCAGTTACGGAGAATGTTCAGGTGTCTGAAAGCATTGCGGAAGCAGTGGAAAGCAAGGTGGATATCCCAGACAGCACATTGGATACCCCCGACAGCGTGGCTGACGAGAGCGAATCAGAGATCAAAGATGATGGCAGGAGCGAATGGAAACCGGACAGAACTGCTGACAGCTTTGAGACCGAGAACGGCAATGGTCAGGCGGCTGTATTGGCTCACGCAACCGATGAATACAGATCATTCGAGATGAACGACACTACCTATTATTTCGCCTGTGGCAACAAAGGTGAGATATATGATCCGGAACAAATGATCGGAAACAATATCCCGAACATTTCTTACATCAATGAATTTCTGACAAATGCGGAAGTGCCCTCGATGTTTGGGGACATCCGTCCTTCGGCACAAGCAGAGGTTTACAGCCTGCAATTTGCCGATCCCGGCTATCTTGTTGCGGTAAGGTTCATAGATGTAAACAGCGATGAAAGGTACTATCTCTTTGCGGATATGAACCGCAGCTTTGACACACTGAACGAGCATCTGCTTGCACTGAACATTGACTTATACACCTTTGACGGCACAGCCATCATCAGGCGTGACGGAGTACGTTCTTTCGTAGATGATGACAGCACACTGAAAGAGATGCTGCTGTCAGCCAACGGTGAAAAGACCGACACAGCATACGGTGAAGCACTTTGTGAGATATTCCTCGATACACCTATCTATGGCGGAAGCGTGGGATATACCGTTTACAGTGATGGCTATATCGCAGTAAATGCCTTTGGCAGCGAGAGTGTCTACAACGTCGGTACAGAAACAACTGCACAGATGATAAGCTATGTTAATGAGAACTGCCATGGATAATGCAAGGTTGCTGAACAAAAGTAACAGCACCGCCGCCCAGTTTATACGTTATGTATTTGTGGGCGGCGGTGCAACTGTGGTTCAATGGGGAATATTAGTGCTTCTTAAAGAGGCTTTTGGAATAAATGCAAATCTTGCAAAGTGGCTGTGAACGATGTACTTTTTGCCGTTTATCTCGTATTCGTTTGTATGCTCGGGGCAACCCTTGTGCTGCTCCGCATATTCGAAAATGTCTAATCTTCTGCTCAAATAATATATCCGTTTCTTTTTTAGTCGATAAGGATATAGTTGATTTTAGTTTTCATTGATTTTCACTCCTCCCCATTCAGCGATATTTTATCGCCTTTGATTTTTATTCTTTATCGGGTGCAGGAACTTATCCAGCTTCTCCTTCAATTCAAACTTTTCGATAAAGTCCATGACCCTATCGTATTTCGTTTTGGGCGCAGAGAGCTGATTTGTCAGCCCCCGCACCTGCGCCCTGAGTTTATCTATCGTCTTATGGAGTGCCGACCGCTCGTCAGCCCATAAGGCTTTTTCTTTGTTGAGGGCTTGAAGTATCTCGTTCAGACGGTATATCTCGTCATCTTTTTCAGCCGAATCATGCTCGGCAGCCAACTCTTTCTTTGCAAGCTTGACAATACTGTTGTAGTCCATCTCAGAAAGTGTGACCTTGCTGCCGATAGCGGAGTGTTTAACGTTAATGCTGTCAATGTCATTGATTTGAGCGACCTTTACAGAGGTGACTTGCAAAAGCTGTTGATTGACGGCAAGCTGTTCATTGGTGTTCTCCAACTCGGCAGACTTGCTCTTGATATCCGAATCAAGCTGTTCGACGGCTTCCGACTTCTTCGCAAATTCCTTATCAAGTCTATCAATAGCATTATCAGCATCACGAAGAACCCTCTCGGTTGATTCCAGCTGATGCTGAGTACACTCAACTTTATTTTCAAGCACCGCGATCTCACGGGCTCTCATCTTCTTTTTGTAATCAAGGACATCAAGGTGCTGTTCGTGCGTACCGAGTTTTTCCCACTCGATACCATAGGACTTCATGACTTCCGCAAGCTGTTCCTTTTCATGTTCCACCCACTGCTTGGTGCAGGTCATGTTCTTCCCCTCACTAACAAACCCTTGCTGTTCCAGCGCCTTGCTTAATGAGTTGCGGGTAGACAGCCCCCTCGTTTGATTCGTTGCGAACGGAATGAAATTAATGTGGACGTGCGGCGTTTCCTCGTCCAAGTGAATGACGGCGTTGAACACCCTTATGTGCGGATTGCGCATCTGAAATCCCTTGACAAAGTTGGTCAAGGCTTTAGTTGCGACAGTAGCTTCGGGCGTTCCGCAATGGGTGTCCTCCGTGTTGCCGATCTGGAATATCAGCTCATAGAACGGCTTCTCCTGCTTGCTGTGATTTATATGTTCGTAGTAGGTTTTGATGCGGCGGTCTTTTCGCTTCTGCTTCGCGTTATATTCCGCGAGGGGCTTGTCAAACAGCTCGTGATAGACCGTCTTTATATCTTCTTTTACCAATGTAATATCATCTTTTATGCGCGACCTATCAACATTCGGGGCAATGAACTCGCGGTTATTGTGAGCCACGCTGCCCTTGTCGATTCGCCCGCTGATTGATCTTTTTATATGCATTTCTCCTTTCGGGGGGGTATGCAATTCTCGCTGAAATCGGCTGACACTACTTATGACTGCGCACATGATAGATGTGCTTGACATGGTCAAGGCGGGCACGGCGCAGATAGAAACGCCAGATGATGCGGTTCGGCTGATGATGGAGCGAATGGGAGTGACGGAGAGCGATATCCAGGCAGCGGTGGGGATGCTTTGGGGTGATTAAGAAGTAAAACAATAAATAATTGATGTGATTAGTATTGTAGTGTATAGAAATTTAATAAAAAATATTGCAATTATGATTATATTGTGCTATAATTATACTGGAAGATTTTGAATAAATCTGTAATCATGTGATGGTTTTAGTTGTAACATCTCGATTTTACAACTAAAATAATAGTATAAAGATTAAAGAACTACTTATTATAAGGTTTTGCTTTCAAGTCTTTACTGTTATAAAAAACTATTCGCTATAAATTATATTAGGGGCATAACTAATTTATTTCTATTGTTTTGCCTAAGGAGTCTAGAGTTTGGAAGTGTATAAATGCGACCTTTTCTAAAATGGCCTGGTGGAAAACAATGGCTGATTTCAAAATACTCTTATATTTTCCCAAAGCAATTTAATTTATATATTGAGCCTTTTTTAGGTGGAGGATCTGTTTTTTTTCATCTTCTTCCAGAAAAAGCCATTATTGCTGATGTTAATAATGATCTAATAAATACATATCAGGTGATGGCTCGCAATCCTAAAAAACTCAAATCATTATTAGAACTGCATCAAGACAATCATTGCAAAGAGTATTACTATATAATTAGAAACACTTTACCTAATAATAGAATTGATCGTGCAGCAAGGTTTTTGTACTTGAATAGAACCTGTTATAATGGAATGTACAGAGTTAATAAAGATGGATTATTTAATGTACCTATTGGTACAAAGAATAATTTTATTTATGATGTTGATAATTTTATTGAATATGGAGAATCATTAAGAAATATACATATTTTAACCCAAGACTTTGTTTCAACAATTCATAATGCTGAAATGGGAGATTTGATTTTTGCTGATCCGCCATACGCAATTTCAGATAATCAAAGTGGTTTCATAAAATACAATGATAAGTTATTTTCTTGGAAAGATCAAAAGCGATTATTAAAATCATTGATTAAGGCAAGAGATCGGGGCGCTAATATTGTTTTGACTAATGAATATAACCACCAGATACAAGAAATGTATCAACAAAATGGTTTTTTTACACATACTCTTAAAAGATATAGTTCAATTTCTGGAAACTCTGATGGAAGAGGACAAAAATTAGAGCTTCTTGTGTTATCATATCATGTCGATTTTAAACTATAAAAAACGGGATTAACGAATTCTTTTATAGGAGAGTTAAAATGGTTCGTATTGCATTGATTAGTGATATTCATTTTGGAAAGTTTTCACGTTCAGTAGAACTTTCAGTTCCTGGTGAGCCAATAAAAGATGAAAGTATAGGTGCTGAATCTATAATTGAGAGTGCTATTAGTGTGTTAAAAGAGCAGGATATAACGTATATATGTGTTGCAGGTGATTTGACTTCTATTGGTAGTCCACAAGAATTTAAATATTGTAACGATATGCTTAATAATATAGCATATAAACTTAATATTTCACAAAAGAATATTTTTATAGGTTTGGGCAATCATGATATAGACTGGAAAATATCAGAATTGTATGATCAATATGATTCTTCATATTCGGAATTTCCAATCGAATTTGTAAAAGAACAGTATCGTATAATCGCTGCAAACGCATCGATACATAATCTTACAACAACGTTTCCAACAGAAGATAAGGGACCAGCACCTTACTCGGGTATAATTGAAAATGACGATTTTATTTTGTTTGTTCTTAATACAGGATGGTGTTGTACAAAAGATCAAAGGTTTTCTCATGGAAAGCTGGACACATCACAGTTGCAATGGTTTTCCGATAAAGCGAAGAAATATAAGGGGAGTAAGAAGTGGAAACTGATTTTGCTGCATCATCATCCCTTAGCTTATAAATATAATGTACCAGCTTGGGATCCTTCTTTACTTGAAGAAAGTGGGGAATTGCTTGAAATAGCCGGATCAAACGGGTTTAATGTTATTATGCATGGACATCGCCATCATCCAAGGGCGCAAACTATGTTTGATGGAGCTTGGGAAAACCCTATTTCATTTGTATGTGCAGGAAGTTTTGCGGTTAATGCTTCACATAGATATGGAGGATCTATACCAAATACAATTCATGTAGTTGAACTTGGAGATGAAGTGGGAGTACTCAAACTTAAAACATTTCAATATTCGCCTGCTTCAGGTTGGATCCCTCTAGTAAAAAATTGTGAAGAGACTCCTTTGGATTATGAGATGAGGTTGGGTAAGATATTTGATTATGAAAAAATAAAGGAATCAATTCTTAGTCTTAAACAACGCGATAGCGAAATCAAGTGGGATAGTTTAGATGAGTGTTTGTACTATATGCCAATAAATGTACTTAATGAAAAAATGAAAGAATACTTGGAAGATACTCACCGTATTATTGGGCGTTTTCCTGATAGTATTGTTTTAATTAAAAAATAAAACGGGAGGAATATCATGAAACGTCTTTCTGATTTAGTTAAAGGTAGTGATCAGCAAAACCCTTTTAGTGACAGCCAAGCAAGAAATTTTTCTGATAGCAAAGTTATTAATGAGTTTTGCCCTATATCCAATTACTGGTCCTTGTTTAATGATCAACATGAAATCCTCTTGGGTACTCGCGGCAGTGGAAAAACTTTCCTTTTAAGAATGATGCGATACTCTATGCTCAAACACATAAATGATCCTCGTGCAAAAGAAATAGCACAAAAAAAAGAATTCATTGCGTTATATGTTCCTATGCATTTAGAATTTGTGTCTCATTTCACAAATGCAAATATGACCGAGGAAATGCAAATTCTTCTTTTTCAAATCTCATTTAATTTCTTGTTAGCAGAGTCTTTGTTAGTTGAACTAAAGGAGATATTGTCTGAAGAACAGGATAGATTAATTTGGGCTCAAAAAACTTTGACATTATCAGCAGCTATTAATAGTGTATGGTTTGATGAAGATGATAATATATCCGATTTTTTTTCTTTGAGTGCAAAAATTAAAAAAATATTCTATAATTTTAATATTGATAGTAATAATTTAGAAGATATATCACCAGTTTTCAAGCATCAAATCGGCACTCCGTTGATTGCTGTAAAAGAATTAATATCTAAGGAAATAGGTTTAACAGAAGAACCTACATGGATAATTTGTATTGATGAAGCAGAATTCTTATCTGAACCATTACAAAGATGTATTAATAGCATTTTTCGTTCTGATTCAAAAAGAGTGGCATTAAAGGTTGCGACATTACCATTTTACCATAGGACTTTGAAAACTTTAGATCCTAAAATTACTGTATCAGCTGAAAATGACTTTTGTTATAGAGTGGTTGATTTAAAATATAATGATCAGGATTTCATTAATCTTACAAATTCTTTATGCGTCAGTAGATTAAAAACACGATTTGATCCCAATCTAACCATTAGCAGCCTTGAGGAATTTGTGGGAATGTGTGGAAATGATGACCAAATTGATTATTATCGAAATGAAGTAGGAGAAGAAGAAGCTTCTTATGAATCAATAATTGAAGGTATCATATCTGAGTTATCAGATACCCGTAAAAAGCACAGTTCACGTTATAAAAATCAAAGAAAAACTATATATGATAAATTTGCACCAATTTTTTATGTAAGAAGGATGTATTTGCTATCAAAACAGGGTAATAGAAAACCTGGTTGGTACGCAGGAAGTCAAATGATCAGAAAAATATCACAAGGTAATCCCAGAGCATTTATTCAAATTATGAATAAGCTATTTGAAAAGGCAAGAAAAAGTGAACTTACCCCAAAGGTTCAACATAGTGTTATTCTGGATTACGCAAAAACATTCTGTTTTTCGACTCTAGCTCTTGAGAATACAGGTCCTACTATTTATAAAGAATTGGAAATAATATCAAAAACATTAAACAGTAATGTTCATGATTCGTATCTAAAATCAGCTGGTTCAAATTTTATTTTAAAATTTGATAGTAATGAATCATTTGATTTTGCTCAAAAATGGATAGTACAAGCAATAGCATATTCCAGAATAACAGTTAATTCAGATACTCTATTACACGGAATATCTAAAACATCAGAATATTTGTTATCAAATGCTTATGCTGCATACTATTGGATCCCTATGCGAGCTGATGTATCACCCAAAAAAATTAGTATTGAAAACAATCAAGTAACAACTTATTTAATAAGCATGGATAAAGAAAACGAAAAAAATCAGATTAGACAATTATCTTTTTTTGAGGAGAACGATGATGATAATCGGTAATGAAAAATTCGACATACACGCCTTTAACAATGATGATGTTTTCATTTTTTCAATAGGATATGAGCATCGCTCATGCTTCCTGTATAATAAAATTAAATCCTGTATTTCCCCCGAAAAAATTATTGTCATTGCATTTGATGACTATGAAAAATATCCTTTTGTAGTTGATACGATAAATGAAATAACCGCAAAAGACGGAACAGTTATAATTAATAGCTATTCTGATTATGAAAACTTTCACCGTAAAGTTATAGAGGAGATAGTCAAGAAAAGAACAAATGATTATTCGAATAAAATTCATATTGACTATTCTTCTATGCCTAGAAGTTGGTATTGTAAATTACCTATACTACTAAAAGAAACACTATGCAAAGATGATGTTTTAAGCTTTTGGTATACGGAAGGAGAATACCCTTCATCATATGAAAAATATCCAAGTGCAGGTATTGATTCATTTTCTCTATTCTCAGGAACACCTTCTTTAAGAGTTGATAATAAAAGAATTCATATACTGGGATTAGGATATGATATTATTAGATCTCAAGCAATTCTTTCAATTACAGATCCAAGCTTTCTGGTTTCGTGTTATGCCTATAATCCAAGTAGGACTGGTTTTTTAGATAGTATTAAATCAGTTAATAATCCTATTTTTTCACGATCAGCTATATCTATAGGATTTCATATTGATGACTTTAAATTTATGATTTCAAAACTTTGTGAAACGGCAAATGAATTATTACCCAGCGGAGATGTAATATTAATTCCTGATGGTCCTAAACCTCTGATTTTCGCGATGTCGCTTGTGACGGTATTAATGGAGAATAGTGGACTAACATGTTTGCATATATCTAGAAATAGCAAATATTTTGAAATAGTTGATGTGGAATCAACTGGAAACGTATATGGTTTTTCTATTCACTTTACTAATTATGATGACACTCAATTAGTACTATAAAGAACAGCTTAAAAATGAATAATAAAAGTAAAACAGATTCAGCGACCTTTTTAATGTTACTGAATCTGTTTCTATTTTATCGAATATGGCTGCGCTGGGTGGGGTGTGTCCTTTTGGGTTGTTTACAGTAATCGAAACATCGGAATGCCCGAGGACCTCAGATACGACTTTAATATCAGTTCCTTGTCTGAGGAGTAGCGTAGCGAATGTATGACGCAATGCGTGAACAATGTCTTTCTTTCCATTAATACCGCAGTTTTTGAGTATTCTTGACATTGTGCAGGCTGCTTTGTTGTTATCACTAATTGGCAAGCTTCTTTTGAGTTTTAGGAGCATAGTGATAAACTGAAAATTTTTTGCTGTGACGCTCGACCGGTTATACTGCATATGCTTCATAATAATTCAACAGTGTAATATGGCACAACTTGATCTGGTGTCGACCTGTGTTGTAGTATTTACATTTGATATTGAACATTATAAACTAACTTCTGAGAATTATCAATTGTGAGTAATTTAGTCAGAAAATAACAAGTACAAACAGTCACCCTTATTGATCTACGTGCACAAAATATTGTGTACATAGCAGTGAGGGTGTTTTTTTATCTTTACATCCTAGAACAAATGTGCTATAATGTAATTAAAAGAAACATACTGTTACCAATAGAGCGGAGATGAAACCTGTGAGAAGTAAAGATAAGGAACTAATGATAAAAATCAGAAGCTATATTGATGAATATGCGCTTGAAAATCTTGGCAGATCACCAAGTACCCGAGAGATAGGCGAAGAGTTCAATATGAGTAATGTTACGGCTTTTCGTTATCTAAAGGCGATGTCTGAACAGGGCATTCTTAAATATGAGGATGGAGAGATACATACTGAACTGATCGATAAGTTCAACACAGATATGAATGTTGTCGGTGCGCTTAGTGCATCGGTGCCTGCGGGCAGTCCGGATATGGTCGATGATGTATTTGTTGATGAGTATTTTCCACTCCCATCAGCATTGCTGCACGGACTATCCGGAAAATTCTATATGATGCCGGTATGCGGAGAATCTATGGTCGATGCAGGCATTGATGACGGTGATCATATTATTTTTCAAGAAGATAACGTTACTCGAGAGGGAGATATTGTAGTTGCATATATCGAGGGTGAAGGCAATACGCTCAAAAGATACTGTAAAGATGAAAAAGGTCCATTCCTATGGGCTGAAAACGAATCGTGGACCAATGAAAGACGAATGTTTGGCAGACAGTTTGAGGTCAGAGGGATAGCTGTAAAAGTTATGAAAGACTTGTAAAAGTAATTGGAGGAATAGAAAATGTCGGATAATAGTGGTGTAAAAAAATACATTATACCTTGTCCCAGGTGTAATAAGATTCATCGTATTGATGGTGATATAGTGGATGAAATCATACACTGTTCCTGCGGATTTGAATTCTATGCATTTGCAGTCGGAGATTTCCGAATCGTAATGTCAAAAACAGAAGCCTGCAGTGAACCAATAGTAAGATCCATGAGAAGATTCGTAGTATCAACAGGAAGATGTCCGGATATACCACCAGAATTGTACGATGATGTCTACAATGACGATTTTCTAGAAATGGAAGAGATCCTTGCAAAATCCCTTGAAGAACATCAACTAGAATCATTCGGAAATGTGTATTTTACAAAGGATCTGCTGGATTCTATATGCGAAAGTTTTAGTAACGGTAAAGATGTAGAACTAAAGAAGAAAAAGGACAGCATAGATATTATAGAGCTGAAAAAGAAAAATATCAGTAGAAAACGTCCTGATGCTACTGCAAAAAGGATCTGCAGTGTACAAGATATAAACGATCTTATATCGGGAAACGGTGCTCTTGTTTTTAGAGCTGTATCCCAACAAAAAAACACATAAAAGATATTTAACGTAAAAACCGTACAGCAATCGGGCTGTACGAAGGGCTGAATGGAGCCGAAGTATATCGCTGAATATTGATTTGAGTCAGGTACAGAGAAACTGTACTGAATACCCAGATTAGCCAAAGCGAATACTTCGGCTCTTTTTTTGCCTAAAATAAATATTCAAAGCCGATATGCATTAAGGCTGAGGATACAAAATGGAGTTGTTCGGAATTTCCGAATAACTGCATAACTTGTACCCTTTCTTTAGTGCGCCTTTTTGGCAATCAGAGTCTGTGTGTACGTAGTCATGCAGGCTCTTTTTTGTATCCTCCACAAGGAGGATCATTATGTTTTTACAAGTAAAATGGCTGTCACTAACAGCAGAATACCCATGATCTTCGTTTTGTCTTTTCGCAACTAAAAAAACAAAACGGAGGTCAAAAATGAATACTAAAACAATACAGATCTATGACACGATCACAGGAAAAATAGTGGAAACAAATGTTTCAGAAGAGGTTTACAGAGAGTACATGCGTGCTGAATGGCGTGAAGAAAAAAATGCTGCTTCCTTTTTTGAACATGAGATACAGTTTTCTCAGCTTGTTGGAGGAAATGATGGTGCTTTTGAGAATTTTAGGGAATTCGTAGTAGCCGGAGATCCAACTGCTGATAGGGCAATAATGATCGCTGACATTGACGCAATGCTGAAAGCAATAAAGCAGCTTGATGAGGAAGACAAAAAACTGATTAAAATGCTATTCTACGACAACTTGACTGAAAGAGAGTGTGCTGAACACTATGGGATTAATCAGAAAAACATCAACAAAAAGAAAAGAAGGATTTTGTCTAAACTCTACAAACATATAAATTATTGAATAGTTTAGGGGTATCAAAACCCTTACATCGTTCCGTATACAAGTGGAAAGAAGATTCCATGTATCTTGACAATCAAATAAAAATACATCGGTGTACAGCACAGCAGTGACGGGGTGGTGAGCCGTGTCAGCCACAGATCAGCAGCGCCATGATCCATTTTAACATAAAGGGGAGCGATAAAATGCTAGTGATCATCAGAAGAATGTGCCGTCTTCTTAGGCGATGAAAGCTGCTTGTGCGTGTCCGCCCGTACAAAACGGTCTGAGCGTTGAAAGCTCGGAAGGCATGAACTGTGTGGTCGATGAGGACGCCGACCTGCCGATGTGTTCCCTTCGTTCATGGGACTTAGGTAATAATGAACGCCCTTGAAGATGCAGAGTGATCTGCTGAAAGGGATAACGTTTCGGCAAAGGCCGAAGTAAGGCTGTCCTATGGGCAGCACTGATGTGCAGAGATATCCATATGGTTTTCTCCAAGTGACACATCAGTATAAAGGCAAAACGATAAGCGGTGTAGATAAAACTGCGCCGCTGTTACATAATAATCAGGAGGTCAATCATGAAACATTATTATACCATTGAGATCACAAACATAAGATTTGGAAATATCCGCAGAGTAACAATTCTCGCTGAATCAAAGGAAAAGGCTATTAATTCTACTGTTATAGCTATAGGTGATAGAATCGCAGCGGTTTGGAAATTGTGAGGTGCTGATTATGGATATAACTCCAATACGAGGAGATATGTTTCTAGCTGAGATGAGACAATCAAAGGACTCTGAACAGGCCGGCATAAGACCTGTTGTCATCGTTCAGAATGACATTGGAAACAAACATTCTTCAACAACAATAATCGTTCCGATAACAGCCCAAAAGAAAAGATGTCTGCCTACTCATGTTAGCATAGAGCACTTTGGGCTTAAAAGGAAAAGCACTGCTTTATGTGAGCAGGTAACTACAATAGCACGATCAAGGCTAATAAGCTATATAGGTAGTCTTGGTGCTAAGGACATGAAAAAAATAGACAAGGCTTTGAAGATAAGCCTTGAAATATGAAAGAGGTCATACTATGAATTTAATATTAGAAGAATCAGCACTTGATGAAACAGTACGTCAATTCTTTGACAAAGCTGAAGAAAGTGGGTTTGAACGGCGTGAGGGACAGGTTGAAATGGCAGTGGAGATAAGTGATGCTGTATCTGGAAAACATCCGCTTGCTGTAGAAGCAGAAGTGGGCATCGGAAAATCGATCGCATACCTTGTTCCTTTAGTTATAAATTTCTTTAGAGAACGCAGGCAGGTCATCATATCGACATCGACCATAGCATTACAGGAACAGCTTGAAAAAGATATACATAGCGTATTGAATATGCTTGGCGTAAAAGCGGAAGTAATAACTGCAAAGGGAATGAAAAACTATGTATGCGGCAGAAGGCTCAAAAGCAGGATGATGCATAACCACGAAACGTCTGTTCTGGAAATGATAAATAAAAAATTCGATGACGGCATAGCAGAACGAAAGGATCTAAGGCTGAATATCCCTGAAGAAGTATGGAATGGTATATGCATAAACAGTTATGGTGACCGATGCAGTTCCTGCAATTACATACATAAATGCAAATATTATGAGATTCGCGCACGACTTAGAACAGCTAACTGTTTTGTGATATGTAATCAGAATATGCTTGTATCTCACCTTATAAATAGGAACATGGGTGGGTCAGGAATATTCAACAATAATGTCAGGACGATAGTAATAGATGAAGCACATAACTTAGAAACAAAATTCCGTGATGCATACACACTATCTATGAATAAGCCTCAGATCATTAATGAGCTGGAAAAGGTCATTGAACGGTTAAAAAATAAGAAACTTATAAATGAAACAATAGCTATGCTGAATACGGTTTTTCGGTTCCTAGGAGTTGATGTAAAACGTCAGAAGAAAAACATCGATGGAGATACACAGACATTCTATTACAATGAAACGCCTGAAGCCAAAGAACTGTTGTTTCGGATAAGACGGAATATGACAAAGATAGAAGAATTATCTGGCAGCAAGCTGTATTCTCTTGCTTTTCTGCATAAACTGTGCAACATCGGAAAGAAAAACCTTATCTGGCTTGATGACAGTTCGATACTGAAAATATGTATCTGCAAGAAGAATATTCGTTCGGATGTCTCAAAATTGCTGTTTAAGAGCGGAGTTAGTACAATACTGACATCGGCGACGCTGTCATCGGGTGGGATAAATGGTTACAACTATTTTCTAGACAGCATAGGTTATCCAAATGTTGCTAAGGCATCCGAGCCTAAGGCTTCTCCGTTTGATTATGATAATAATACTATGCTTTATACTACATCGGTACTTCCTTATCCGAGCAATGATAACAGGGAAGAATACTGCATACGGTCTATACCTGAGATAGTAAGGCTTTTGAATGTTACAAAAGGAAAAGCACTTATTCTTTTTACCGCCAAAACCGACATGGAGTATGTATACAAAAAACTTAGCAATATGGCTCTGCCTTACAATTTCATTATGCAGGGCTTAGGTCCTTCTCAGAAATACTTGATCAGGAAATTCAAAGATGACATTGATTCTGTTCTGCTTGGAACGGGGACATTTTGGGAAGGAATTAATGTAGAGGGTGAGGCGTTGTCTCAAGTGATTATTTTCAAGCTTCCTTTTCCAGTCCCTGATCCTATGATCGAGTATAAAATGTCATTAGTGAAAGATCCTATCGGTGAAGTTGCTGTTCCCGAGATGATAATAAAACTTAAACAGGGTGCTGGCAGGCTGATACGCTGTTCAACGGATAAAGGGATAGTATCGATCCTGGATCCAAGAGTGAGCATGAGCAGCAGATCATCATACAATAAAAAAGCCAAAAGTTCTTTGTTTCAAACAAATATTACTGAGAATATTAATGAACTCGAAGTATTTTGGAACATGGTAAACGATAAAAAGGAGGATAGCTGATGGAATTTTATCCTTACGGGCAGGCAGATTATTACTATGCAGTCAGCCAGAAGATTCTTTCTGATCTTTTCCAAAGAGGACTTATTTCAGAGAAACAGAGAAAAATGATCGATGAGCTTAATAAACAGAAGATTTTTGCAACATATCCATCTATAGCTGATTTGGAGGTGAGAGCATGATACGTTTTATTTTGGGAACTCTGGTAGGAGGATTTTTAGGTGTGGTCATTATGTGTATCTTTCAAGTCGCCGGAAATTGCGGCAGAAATAAGTAAATCATAAACGCTCGATTCAGGTCGGGCGGTGATAAATATCATTTGTTGGATTTTGAGAAGTAAACAGCTGAATAAGTTCTATTTTGTCACAGATGGTGACAAAATTAGTAAATGGACTTTTAGTAGCTGAAACATAACAGTATCCTGTTTGAAATAAACCAGCCATTAAAATTATTATAGTTATCAATACTGCTACTAGACAGGCAAAACAATCTGTAAACATTAGTGATAGCTATTCAAAAGAAAAAGTGATAAGATATACGATGAGGAGGTAGCCATGAATAAACTGGACAGAAACTTTGAGATCATAATCTTGGTTGAGATTCTTTATGAAAAAGAATTTATAAACAGAGTAACCTATCTAAATATCATGGACAATATTAAAGGTCAGTCAAAGCACAACGTTGCATAAGAAAGGAATGGTGCAAATGAACTACACATCGATAAGGTCAGACAGGAATAGACCCCGCCGAGTGGTATTCTATGGAAGAGTGTCAACTGAGCACGAAGCACAAATATCGGCACTTGGCAATCAGATTCAATGGTATGATGATCAGGCTAAATATCATCCAAACTGGAATGTCATAGGTAAGTACATAGATGAAGGTATATCTGGTACACAAGCAAAGAAAAGGCCTGCATTTCTAAGAATGATAGAGGATGCACACGATGGTCAATTCGATCTTATAGTAACACGTGAGGTCTGTCGATTTGCTCGAAATACAGTTGATACATTGTCATATACCCGTGAACTACGTAATGCGAATGTTGAGGTATATTTTGTCGAGGACAACATTTGGACAATGGACGGTGACGGCGAACTTAGACTATCACTTATGGCTACTTTAGCTCAGGACGAAAGCCGAAAAATATCTGAACGAGTTAGAGCAGGACAAATGATAAGTCGTAAGGACGGTGTTATCTACGGCAACGGTAATATACTTGGATATGATCGAGTAGGCGAGACATACGTTATTAATGAGGAACAAGCAGAAACAGTACGTATGATCTTTGAGATGTATGTTAAAGGTCTAGGCGGAAGAAAGATAGCTGACGAACTTACTCGCCAGCATAGACTTAACTCATCTGGAATAGTCAAATGGGAAACGGCAAATATAATGCGAATAATTCGAAATGCATCATATCTTGGTCGAGTAGTATATAATAAGTCATATAGCAATAATTATTTAGATCAGCATAGGATGTTGATACTAGATGAGGATAAATATATAGTCGGTGAGAAGAAGTTTGAAGCAATAGTAGATGAGGAACTGTTCGAGAGAGCAAACAGACTTCGCAAATCCAAAAAGAAAACCACACTTGTTGTAAATGGTCAGGTGATCAAGCGAGGTCAAAGTCGATCAGCTGATATGTGGGTAAATAAACTCCGTTGCTCATGCGGTTCTGCCTTCAGGCGAGATCTCTGGCACAGAGACAAAAATGGAGTGCCTTCATGGGGATACCGTTGTTATAATAAAATAAACTACGGTAATTCCAAAGTTAGGCGTGAGGCAGGTATATCAACCGAGGGTTTTTGTGAAATGAAAATGATACCTCAGTGGCGATTAGAGATGATCGGTGAAAAAATAATCCAAGAGATTTTTATCGACCGCCGAGGTGTTATCGAGGAAGTCATTGATCTAATAAAGAGATGCTACCGTAAAGATAGAAAAGTCATATCAAGAAATAGTGATAAAGACAATTTTGAGAGTATCAGGTATCTTGAAAACAAGCTTAATAATCTAATCGAGATGAGAGCAGGAGGCGAGCTGACAAAGGAACAATACCTAGAAATGAAAGCCAAAACTGAGAAGGAACTTTCAGAAAAAAGAAAACTAATCATCACTGATAGTCCTGATAATACAAAACTTAGTATAGATAAAAACCTTGACAGAATCGAAAAAACGCTTGAATCTGTGATGAATCCAAACTGCGAAGAGATGACCGATTTGTTGGACAAGATAGTTGATATGGTAAATGTAGTAGATGAAAGAAAATTCATATTCCAACTAAGATACGATAAAGAACGTATCGGTTCGATATCCTGTGAAACGAGTGGACGCAAAAATTTTGCAAGAATAAACCTCAGTGACACAGAGGGTGCTTCAGAAGAAGTACCCGATATACATATCATTTATATTAAAAAGTCCTGCAACATGCAAAAGCTATGCAGGCTGCAATCGCTGACAAGAAGTAATTCTTTAAAGCGAACAAGTATCACAGTGATGTGATAAACTGAATAGCAAAATCAAAGCTCTCACAGTTTCGGCTGTGAGAGCTTTTTGATATGTGCTTTCAAGTATTTGCAAGAAAATGCGGATATCATCATAACCGAAAATTCTATATCAACGTTCAGTAAAAACATTAACTTCGCAAATTGTGCATATCATCAGAATAACAACACTACAGTTGAACATATTGCACATAGCCTTTTAGCGTGAGAGAATAAATTTGTGCAAATTATGTGTTGTTCTTACCAAAAATTGCGAAACAATGGTTAAATTCATTGACAATTCCCCCTGGATGTGATAAAATGAATATATAATAATTTTTGGGAGGAGAATCTACCATGAAAGGAAATCTTTTAAAAAGGCTGTCAGCCTGTGCGCTCTGCATAACTATGGCTTGCTCGGCTGTACCGTTTACTGCATATTCAGTTTCGGCTGCTACAAGTTCAAGTTCCAGTGCTTCGGGTAATGCAGCATTTTCTACCGACTTCGAGGACGGAGATTGTTCAATGTTCTCTAAGCGCGGCGACAGCGATACTTCTGTTATCAAGGTCATCGAGGACAGCAAGGCACCCAGCGGCAAAAAGGTAATGGCTGTTACAGGCCGTGACCAGAGCTGGAACGGCCCTTCACTCGGAGTAAAGGGCGTTCTTCAGCCCGGCGTAAAGTATGATATCTCGGTAAAGGTAAAGGCTCAGTGGTATAACACAGTCTGCATCTCGCTCCAGCATACTCCCGGCGGTTCTGATGAACCTCAGTACACTAACTTGGTAAAGGGCGTTTCTCAGGGCGATTATGTTGAGCTGAACACAAGCTTCTCATATGGCGCTGAGGAAAAGGACGTTTCCATATACGTTGAGACATGGGGCGATGCAAACGATCTTTATATAGATGATTTCACCATTACTCCTGCAGCTAACAATATGGATGTTAATGCGCCTTCTCTGAAAAATGTTTACGGCGATATGTTCAAGTTCGGTACTGCCTGCACAGTTTCCGAATTAGCTCCCGATTCCACCAAGGCTCTTATCCGCAAGCACTTCAACAGCCTTACCGCAGGTAACGAACTCAAGCCCGAGAACGTACTCGACAGAGAAGCTTGCCTTGCACTGGCTGCAAAGGGCGATGATGAGAATCCTCAGGTAACTCTTGAAACTGCAAAGCCTATCCTTGAATTTGCACGCAAGTACAATATCCCCATGAGAGGTCACGTACTGGTATGGCATTCTCAGACACCTATGTGGTTCTTCAAGGAAAACTATGATCCCGATGGTGACTGGGTATCCAAGGAAAAGATGCTCAAGCGTATGGAAAACTACATCAAGAACGTCTTTACAGCTGTTAAGAAGGATTATTCCGATGTCAACTTCTATGCATGGGACGTTGTAAACGAGTGCTTTGATGATTACGGTTCACCCAGAAAAGCAGGCTTTCCCAGTGAATCCAACAACTACGAGGCTTCACCATGGGTACAGATCTTTGGTGACAACTCCTTCATCAAGCCCGCATTCGTATACGCTAAGAAGTACGCTCCCTCTGGCTGCAAGCTCTACTACAATGATTACAACGAGTATATGCAGAAGAGCGATGCTATCGTAAAGCTCTGCCAGAATATCAACTCCGATGGTCACTACATCGATGGTATCGGTATGCAGTCGCATCTTAACGTAACCAACAACGGTTCATCTGATCCGTTCCCCAGTGTAAGTATGTACAGACAGGCACTGGAAAAGTACAGCAAGACAGGTCTTGATATTCAGATCACTGAGCTTGACTGCACCGTAAACGACAAGAGATTTGATCTCCAGGCTAAGTATTACAGCGATATCCTGGATGCTCTTGTTGACTACAAGGATTATATCTCCGCAGTTGTTGTATGGGGTACTACCGATGATATCAGCTGGAGAGCTGACCGCGATCCTCTGCTGTTCAATCAGGATTACTCTGTAAAGCCATGCTTTGAGTCGATCGTTGATGGTATCGAGTACACAGATACCGATCCGGATCCCGATCCTCAGCCTCAGAATAATGATTATCCCACAAACGTTAAGGCTAATTACAGCACAAAGTATCATCAGGTACAGTTCGTTTGGGATAAGGTTCAGGGTGCTGACAAGTACGGCATCGCTGTATACCTGGCTGGCAAGTGGAGAGTTCAGACTTCCAATGTTACTACAAACAGCTATGTAACTCCCAAGAACCTGACTCCCGGCATGACCTACAAGGTAGCAGTTGCTGCAAGAGTAAACGGCAAGTGGAACACAACTGATCCTATCAAGAATGCGATAACTGTTACTATCAAGTAATATACAGTTTCACATACCATATAACGGCAGTTCTTTCGGGAACTGCCGTTTTCTGTTCAAAAACGGTCGGGGAGTATATTTTTCGCCCGAAACGAAATAGGTATATACGGAACGCTTTAGCACGCTAATACAAAAGTTGACAATGTTGACAAAACGTTGAAAGGATTTTCAACGCTTATTTTCCCCGAAGTTTCGGGGTTTTTGCCCAAACGTTGAAAACGTGACAGGGGTAAGTGTAAAAATGAAAATATATAGTCATTAATTCCAATATATGGTAAATTTACTTAAAATGGCTACCATAGAACTTGTCACCATTTTT
>Ga0256405_10003685_pt1 | contig 30988 bp, 33 predicted proteins | sample RumenRJG_02DNA_FD_189096 | JGI IMG/M metagenome (GOLD analysis project Ga0256405, IMG submission 189096) | Bovine rumen microbial communities from Lethbridge, Alberta, Canada - RJG_02 | ecosystem: Host-associated > Mammals > Digestive system > Stomach > Rumen | place: Canada: Alberta...
ATGATGACCTCTACATCAAGATTGCGTCTGTAGTTGGAACTATCGAAGATGCCCTGAACTTTGACGAAACAAGATAGTGTATGGAAGCAAAGCAGACATTCAAGGTGATAGTGGCTGGTGGCCGTGAGTTTGACGATTACGGTATGCTGTGTAAGCACTGTGACAGGCTACTCAGCCAAAAGCTGGCTACACATCAAATCGTCATCATTAGTGGAGAGGCCAGAGGTGCGGACACACTCGGAGAGAAGTACGCTCATGAGCGCGGGTATGCTATTGAGAAATACCCTGCTGATTGGAAGCGTGACGGCAAGGCTGCAGGCCCCATCAGGAACGCACAGATGGCTAAGGTGGCCGATGCTTTGATTGCCTTCTGGGATGGCAACTCCAGAGGGACACAGAACATGATAGATTTGGCCAGACTGAAGCCCCTACCCTTCCGTGTTGTAAGGTTCGACCTTGAAAAGAAAAAAGGTTGAGTGACACCCAAAAGAGAGAAGATCCAGCCAGTCGAAAGTGATTATGGCGAAAAATATACTAATTATATACTCATTATATAATGAACTAATAATAAATATATAATTATTGTTAAAGGATTATATATTATTCAGATATTTTTTGTATCTTTGCATCAGATAATTAAAGATACAAGAATATGATAAAGAGTCCATTATTTTACGTTACGCTTGTGGTTGATAAAACCACCAATAAGCCAGTAGAGATCATTCCATTCAGCGGTGAAGCAAGTGATGTATGGAAGCTGAACCATCAGGAAGGAGAATACGATTTTCTGAAAGTCCCCGCTTATGATAAGATAAGCGACGATTATACATTGACTGCAGAGGATTACACTAATAAGAAATAACTATGGCGAAGACAATAGACCAACTGAAAGAGCAGACGGCGCAGTACGCTATCGAGCATATTACCGGTAAGGGGATGCATACGGGCATTGCCTGGTTCCGTGACTCATTCAATGAATTATGTGAGGCCATGCACGCCAACGAGTTCAATCCCGATGATCTCAGCTTCGAAATCGAAGACCTGGCAGAGAATTTAAAGAAGGAGCCTTGGGTAACAGAGATTGCCGGGAAGGGTAGTATGATTACATTACCAACTGAGGATATCGACCTTATTGTGAATGATTTCATCTGTGAACACTGGATGATGCGCCCAGAAGAGGTCACTACGAAGCATGTGGCCGACGTTCTGAAAGTTGCAGATCCGCTCAGCCATCGTCACCTCGTAGGACAGAAGGTGGCCATTGACTGTATCCATGCGCTCGATAAGGAGCAGCTGCAGCGTCTCGATTGTGTTTTGAGAGATCTTGAAATGAATCCTAACTTTGGCCAGTCCAAAGGGGTAGGGCGATAAGTTATATAAGAGTTATATAATAAGTATATAAAGAATATATATTATGACACCGGAAGAGTATATTGAAAAGCTGAAGGAGGCACAGCGCACCCTCGACATGGTGAAAGAAGATCTTGACCGTGCCATCGACAGGATGCAGCGACGGATCGAGACGGGATATGAGAGCATGGAACAGGACAGCCGTCTGGCAGCTCTGGCAGGACGTGAATACGTCAAACTGGCTGACAGCAAAATCTACGAGACAGCAACATCAAAAATAGAGTATTGAGTATATAATTATTATATAATAAGTATATTATGAAGAAAGGATTGATATTTCTCGGTGGAGTAGTGACGGGAGTCCTGCTTACCTTCCTGTTTGCTTTTATGTTTTCTTCCCAGAAGGAAACAAGTGTAAAAGAGGATAGCGGCCTGACGATGTTTGAACAACCGGGCGATGTGATAACAGAGAAATTCTTTAAAGTTATCCAGGCACTTGAACAAGGTGCTGCGCTCGCCGACGGAGAGAAAGAATACATGACAACATTTCTCCTTGTCAATGACGAAGGAAAATACTATTACGACCACGAAATAGTGAAGGTTCCTTCAGGAAAGGTAGCCAGACAAGTTGGAATATTCAAATATACATCTGGAGGTGGCCTTGATAGAACCGTACCAGTTGTGAAGTTTATGGATAAGTAACCAGCAAAGATAAGTATGAATAAGATTATTGCATTTGCCAACCAGAAGGGCGGGGTAGGGAAGACCACTTTATGTATTCTCTTCGCTGACTACCTGGCTTGGAAGAAAAAGGGTGTGGTGTTGCTTGATGCTGACGATCAGCGTTCTGTAACCACTAAAAGAGAAAAGGATGTGGAGTTCTTCGGCGAGGAACCTCCCTATGAAGTGCAGCATGTGGGAATACAGGATATTGACTACATGCAAAGGCTGATGGCCAACGCCAGGCAGATTGATGGCACTGTCATCATAGATTGTCCTGGTAACGTAAGGGATGACGGACTGCTGCCGATATTTACCCAAGCAGATGCCATTGTCATTCCGTTCGAGTATGAGGATATATGTCTGGAAGCAACGACGGACTTTGTGAATCTGCTGAACACCATCAAACAGAAGGTGGGAGGGTCGGCAAAGTACATTTTCGTACCAAACAAACTCCAGTCCTCTTTTGGTACTGCAGCAGAGGTCTCGATGTGGAAACAGTGCGCAAGCATGTACGGAATGGTTGGTAAGGTAATGCCGAAGGTTCCACAACGTGCGAACTTGAAGCGCATCGATACCTACGACATTACACCATCCCAGAGAGAGATCCTTCGGGCTACATTTGAGGGTATCATCAAAGAGTTGAATATATAATCAGTATATAATAAGTAAATAATAGATATTATGGCAGATAATAAGAAAAGAGAACCATCCACACCAAAGGGTATCAGTATGTTAGGTATGCTGCAGGAATCGCAGCAGGCCAGTAAGCCAACAGTGGCCATGCCTGAGCAAGAACAGACAAGCCCTGTCCAGGAACCAGCAGTATCAGACGGTGAACTGTGGAACAAGTTCCTTGAGAACATGATCAAGTACACAGGTGTAAAAGAGCAAGGATCTGCCGTCTGGCTTCCCAGTGACGTAAAGAAACGCCTTGATGACTTCCGGGCAACAGCCAAGCGGAACATTCCCATCAGGACGCTCGTGTCTGCAATAGTCATGGCCTTCCTCGATGAAAACGAAGCAAAGCTGAAGGATTTATAAACAATAAAAAGAATATATATCATGAGAAAAGTTTTATTTGCAATCATGTTATTATGTTCTTTGGTTTCTTGCGGAACCAGTGAGACAGTTGTATCAACAGGAGTGAATCTGAGTGAATACGAATACTGTTTACTCGGGACAGGCTCTACAAGCGGAGATGCCGATGTAACTGACATCATCCTGAGAGTGGAAAATATACTCCCGGAAGTCTTTACCATTGTATCAAAAGAAAAGGCATATTATCTTGCACAGGAGGGGAACAAAGTGCTAACTCCGGATATCAGCGTGAAATCAGAGAAATGGGATGGTGGATATTCCTATATTTCTGTTGCATTTAGGGATTGGTCAACAGGCAGATTACTTGCTGTCGTCAAATCGTCTGGGCAAGGAATGTCTATTGAAGAGGATCAACATATAGCCCTTCAGAAAATAAGAAAGGAACTTATAAGTAAATTCGGAAAGAACAAATAACATGAAGCAGACAGTAAATCCCTATGAGGTGGAAATGCTCGATCTCTGGAACGAGGTGGGCGGTCAGATGGTAATCAAGTATCACAGAGCGACCATCAAGCCGGACAAGGGTGACCTCCAGCAGCTACGTGACAAAGGTTTCAAGACCGATGTGATGGCATGTATCATGTCTGCATTCATCGGCCACGGGAAGAGTCAGGAAGAGACGTTAGCCTTTCTGGAGGAAGCTGCTGCCGCCGGTGCAGCACCCAGCGTTACCTTCGAGGCTGCAGAGGGCGAGGCCCTGAATATCACCGGTAAAGAGAATAACCCGATGGTGAACCAACTGGTAGAAGCCATCGAGAATCAAGAATAGGAGGTGATATCATGAACGAAATGACAGTCATACAGAGTAAAATCCACGAGATACGTGGTCAGCGTGTGATGTTGGATTTTGATCTGGCTGCTATGTATGAAGTAGAGACCAGAGTTTTGAACCAGGCAGTAAAGCGCAATATTGAGCGTTTTCCTGATGATTTCATGTTTCAACTGACAAAAGGTGAATTTGAAATTTTGAAGTCACAAATTGTGATATCAAAAACAACTACAGAAAAACGTGGTGGTACTCAGAAGATGCCTTTCGCATTCACAGAGCAAGGTGTGGCTATGCTCAGCAGTGTACTGCGCTCACCACTGGCAATACAGGTGAATATTGGCATTGTTAGAGCCTTTGTAGAGTTTCGCCGCATGGCAGCAGCTTTACCGATGCCTGATGCAAATGCCGACGTTGCACAGTTACGGAAAGATTTCGAGGATTTGAAACTGGATATTGAGGACATTCTAAGTGTTCAGAATGACATCAATGAAAGCACCCGCACACAGTTGGATGCCATCAGCACCGCACTGGCAGAACTACAGGCAAAGCCGCAGAAAAAGCGTAGGCCGATAGGTTTCATTCAACCGAAAGAAGATGAATTATGAAAAGACTAAAGACTTTTTTCTGGCGTTGGTGGTATCGCATATTCAAGACCCCTTCGAAGTACACCAGACCTGAAGCACTGGCCATTGCCAGAAAGCACGGACTGGAGTATGAGATCATCAAGGCGATGGATCATGGATGCACGCCTGATGAAGCACTCCAGGAGTGGGATATCTATTCATTTGAAAAAGTAACGGAATCAAAGTGATATGAACAAGTATTCCAACCAAAGATACAAAGTCTATACAAGATGCGCCGGTCATTGTGGCTACTGCGGGAAAGAACTGAACGCTGACACACTGATTGCAGCAAAGATTGATCCGAGAGGCGTTAAAAGTTATCGTAATCTTATGCCTTCCTGCGAAGAATGTCACCGGGATAAAGGAACGTTGAACCTCGATATGTATCGTCTGAAGAAGGTCTGGCCGTTGTTGACCGACGAAGATAAACAAGACTTCAGGAATGTGTGCCGGAAGGTCGGAGAATTTAAGTTTTACTTTGAAACTGTACACCAATATATGGCGAGGGGAGGCGATATTGAACCAGAATATCTAAAATAGTTATATAAATTTTAAATTAGAAAGATTATGACACAAGAAACATCGAAAAGGAAATCAGATCAACTATTTAACGGAGAAATAGTAAAAACAGATGGGAAGCTACAGAAAAGATGGTGGAGTGACATTCTGTTTCATGCTAAAGAATATGCTCTTGACAACGACAAGGCTACTGAAATCATATATTTAAAAGATGCTGTAGTCATGTATCTTCTATTTGGGATGAAAGGTCAGCCGGGCAGTCGGCATAATCGTGAAGTCCTGACTAAAAGGATTCTTCAGGAGTTAGGAAATAGAGAAAAAGATCAGTGTATTCTCAATAATGAGCAGTTGTATAATCTAAAAATTACTCTTGACCAGATGATGATAAAAAAAAGGCAAAAAAGTTTGGTGTTTTGAGATATTTTTCGTACCTTTGCAACTGATAAAGGTAGAAGCATAAAAGGTGGCAATAGCTACGTAATGAGAGGTGCCTACCAACTGTCGGTGCTTGGGCAGTAGCATGGTAACTGGCTACACGTTTCGTCGGTAAAAGCCCAACCGATTTCAGAAGAACTGAAGGGAAAGACCACAGAAGATCCTACGGGGTCTCCTGTGGTCTTTTTGCGTGTATATACCTGAGATGCGTCGCGGCTCAAAGGTGAACATTTAACATAAAAACAATTGCCATTCCGGCCAACGAGAAACCGCGACTTCTCGCCCGGGGTGGCTATATTATTTAATAAGTATGAAAAAGTATTTTGTATGTTTCGCAATGTTGCTGGCCGCAGGCAGCACATTCGCACAGGTAACAGTCCAGGAACCAGAGTTCATCAACTCTTACTGCATCCTGACAAGTGATTCAACCCTCGCCATTCTTCCCAAAGAATCAGGCTCTATCCAGAAGCATGAGAACAAGGCCAAGAAATGGACGAAGATCATCGGTGGTGCTGCTGATGTCGTGGGTGCTGTAGGAATGGTGGGCGCATACACCAGTGGCTCTTTGTCTGGTGCAGTGACAGGCATACGAGCCGCAGGAACAGCCGCAAGCGTAGGCCATGCCGCCGATGCTGTCGGAGGTCTGACAGGTGCTGCAGGAATGGATATTGTATTTGCTGGTAAGAGTTCTGCCTATACAGTCACCAGAGACGGCAAAGATGCCCGACTTCTGATCAAGGGAGAAAACAACGAGCAGGATCCTATGGAGTTGTACCGCATCGTCCGTTTTAAAGCATCCAAGAAAGATAGGCGCATCCAGTGGATGGAGTTCCAGCCAGCCTTGATAGGCACGAAAGAGACCCAGAAGGCAGGGTATGTAGGCTTTACAGGCCATAAGTACGGCGAACAGTCCTACCTTCTCACCATCCCCGCCTCAGAGTTGGAAAAAGGCGAGTATGGCATCTTCTATATGAGCATTATATCTGCAACAGCAATCCCCGTTGGCACGTTCAGCGTAAAATAGGTCATATCGGGCATAGTGTGGGATTTCCTGCCGAACCTGTTGTGAGGCTGAGGAGTCCACGCCTGCCCACCTTTGATAAAACAACAAATTCAAAGATGGTGGATTGAAACGATTGAGTTCTTTGAAAGTTTGAAAACTAATTAGCCTGGCATGAATGAGCCTTGGGAGTTGCGGGAGGCGGTTACGGCCACCTCATGTTGTCCGGCCCATGAGCGACACAGTGCCAGGCACCCATCTTCAGGGAGGATGACGTGAGACCCCCTGAACGCTGCACCCTGCCGGCTGGAGTAGTGCCGAGCATCCCGGGGCTTCCAGTGAAGACAACTCAGACAGTAGTGCAGCACCCATTGGGAAACTTGGTGGAGGTGTGCGGTATGTCCGTCCCTTATTGTCTGCTTAGCAGAACGCGGTTTCCCAACTTTTTGGGAGTCATTGCCACCTATTTGAACAGCGTCTGTTTCACCAGATCTGTTCATCGGCGCTCCCACCCATTGACAGGAGTTGCGGGAACGGGTCTCAACGACGCGCTCACTTTGACCGGCCTGTCATGAGCCGCTGCCTGACCTCAGCGCGATTGGTGCGCTGTTCGGGTGGTGGCTCTTTAAAAGAAAACGTAACAAAAAAAATAGTAAATTATGGAAACAACAGGGAAAACAAACAACAATGTTGAAGAGGCAACAAGAGAGTTGCAGTTGCAAAGCCACGTCGATAGCATACAAGAGGCCATCGATGTAATGATAAGTCTGGTTCCTCCTGAAGAATCAGAAAAGGATAGCCGTATTTTACGGGCTATTCATGGGCTTTATCATACAAGGTGTTATTTGCAGGAGAAGGAAAAGAAAATGATTGAAGAGCTGCTGCAAAAACAACTCCATGAAGGAAAGATTAGTTGGCTGGAGTATATCGAGCAGTCAGAACACGGTGAAGAGTTCCGGAAGTACTGCGAGAGTAAAGGACTGTCAGAGAATGAGCAGACGGCGCAACAGTTCTTTGATAAGGTTCTGCATGAGGAAGAGCAAGTACACGAAATGGAAATGTGAGCCATAAATTTAAATACTGCTTAATAATATCATTTCGGTCGCCCAGCAGGATTTAATGCCTGTTTGGGCGATTTTTAGTCTTAAATTAGTTAAATCAAGACTTTGTTCACTATAAATTTGGGCGACTGATCAACTGTACGTAACTTTGCAGTATACCTACGTGATTCTTGGGCGGGCTGCACCGCCTTAACGTGAGGGTGTAGCCACTCACGAAGTACCAAGTACATGCAGCCTGTGACTCTCGCCAAAGGTTATAAGGACACTTGCAGAGGTAGCAAACGATAAATACAAATAGTATGACAGTATGTGAAAGAATTGAAAAGTATGGATAAACAGACGTTTATAGAGCAGATGAAGGGTTATGCCATCGAGCAGCAAGTGAAGTATGGCATTCCTGCTTCAGTGACGTTGGCACAGGCCATCGTAGAATCGAGTTACGGTAATGCCGACTATACCAAGGCTACCAACAACTATTTCGGCATCCATGCCCCCAAGCCGTGGATTGACAGGGGCGATCCCGTGAAGTATTACAACGACAATAAGGAGCGTGCGCCCTTCACCGTCCACAAGAGCGCACAGGAAAGTTTTGAATACCATTCCCGCTTTCTGATTGAGAATAAGAGCCGTTACGGACAGGCTTTCTTGATTACAGAGACAGACCCAGAGAAACGCGCTCAGGCATGGGTGGATGCCATCTGCAAAGGAGGCTATGCCGGAAACCCCAACTATAACGCCTCTCTGATGCGTGAGATAACGAATAACAACCTGACACAATATGACCGTTACGCGGAGGTGTACGCCAAGCGGAACAACCTTATCCCAAGCCCGATACTTCGTAATGACGTGCCAGGCGTTGCAAGTTCCGTCGGCTACCGTATGCCCATCGATGGGAAGGTAGAAGTGACCTCGCTCTTCGGTCACCGCCATTCGCCGACGGCTGGAGCATCGAGCAATCACAAAGGCATAGACATACGGGCGAAGTTCGTAGATGTCTATTCTATGGAGGATGGCGGCAAGGTCATTGCCGTAAATCCTTATACCAAGTATCAGGATGATGTCAGAAATGCTGCAGGCCAGATTGTTCACAGGAAGGGTGACACTATCGCGGGCGGCAAGTCCGTAACCGTCGAATACTCGCGGCAGGATGGGAGCCGTTACACCGTGTCCTACTGTCACCTTGACAAAGTGAATGTCGCTGTAGGTCAGCAAGTCAACACTAACACGGTCATTGCCAAATCTGGCAATACTGGCGTAGGAACTGCGCCACACCTACATCTGACTGTCAGGCATCAGCCTGTAGGCGGCAGCCTTGAACATATCGACCCGCTGAAATACCTCGCTGAAATATCCGTCCGAGGGAACATAAAGAATCCCGTCCTGAAAGCGGACAGTCAGAAAGACTTGCTGGCAGACCTCAAAGGCAGTATCAATGTCAGTGTGCCGACTGAGGCAGACAGGCTATTGGCACAGAACGCTCAACAGCAGAAGCAGGGAGAAAGTCAGCAGGATATGGCACAGGCTCAGACGGGACAGCAGCAGAACCCAGAAAACAAACTCGCTGCCCTTGCCAAAATGAGTGATCCATCCCAGATGCTTGCCTATCTGATGGGACAGGGCGGCATGGGTACAGGCGGCGGGCTTATCGACACCCTTATTTCAGCCCTTTTCATGGCCGCTTTCTCTATGGCCTCCAATATAGGAGGGGGAACGGACGTAGCCCAGAATACGGAAAAGGCAGAAGCACGGACACCAGAGGAAGAGCGGCAGGGCGTTATTCGCCGTAGCCGTGAATCCGTTGATCCTACCCGTGCCGTTGCCCTTGCGAGAATGAATTTTGATGCAGAATACCCAGAAGAGACCCAGCAACAGGGTTTGCGACTGGCTTAAAAATGGTCTTTAATTAGCAAGATAGTAACAATAAAAAAGAATAGACTATGCCAGGTTGGTTTACATACCCGTTTAAGGCTTTATCAAGGACAAAGCCCGCGTCTCGCGCTATAGCCGAGGCAAGCGAATCGTTAATGCAGTCATCAGCGAAGATGGCAGAAAAGGCGGGAGAACTCGCCTCTAAAGATGCCGCTGGTGCTGCAAAGTTATTGGAACAGGCTTCGAAGACCGTTCAGGAAGGAAAGGCTCTGCTTAATACAGAGACACTTTCAGAGGCTGAGAAGTTAGCAAAAATGAAGAGATACGGTATTATCGGCGCAGCAGGCTTCTTGGGCTATGAGAAACTGATTGAAGGTCACGGTGTTGTTTCCTCTACAGCAGGGCTTTTGCTCGATACCCCAGAAGAGGGGCAAGGCTACCTGAATAAGCAATGGGAAACCTTTGTAGGCAAGCATAATGCAGAGAAAGGGCTTGCTGAATTTGGTGTGGATGCCGTCATGGGTGATGGCTCCTATAGACAGGCCGCTGACACCATGAGTGACAAGTATCACGGAATCAGTGAACGTCTTTCAGGCTTCTTCTCCCGTCCGGGTCAACAGCCCATGCCTTATCCTGCCCAGCAGGGATATGATCCTGCCTACTATCAGGCCGTGAACAATCCGCAGGCACAGGTGAGCCAAGGCGGTTTCCTGAGCCGTTGGGGTGCAGCCACTAATGGCTTTAGTCTGCCTGAATATCTTTCCGGTTTAACAGGCGGAAATGTTACATATAGCAATCTTGCCCAAGCCATAGTCGGTACGTTTCTGACGTTCGGTCCGTTCGGCAAGTTGGCAAAACTCGGTGGCCTGTTGCTCGGTTTCAACGGCTACAAGAATATGTGTACCCCACAGCAACAGGCCTCTCTTCATCAGCAACAAGGCTATGGTCAAGGCCTCTCTCAGCAACAGTTTAATATGCTCATGGTAACAAAGCAGCAGAATGACTATGATGAACAACAGGTCATCCATCGAGGAAGAGGAATGTCCTAACAAAAATGATTTGTAGCAGAATCTACATGAACGACAAGCAGAATATTCAGAATCTTCAAAACTTCGCGGAAGTGGAGTTTATGATAGACCAATATTTCGACAAGCATCTGCAAAAACTTGTCGATAAGGGCTATAAGGATTTGCGCGATAAGCAATCCGTAGAACTGGCTCAGTCTTACAAAGAGAAATCAAGCCGTTTTATGGCTGATCCACGTATCGCTATGCAACAGGCCATGATCGAGGTCAATAACTCTGGTAAGTGGAACACCAAACACACCGAAGACTTGGTGAAGACGGTGGAGGGTAGTATCTACAATAACAAGAACCGGAAAGAAGATATTGCCTCCCTCATGGATCAGTGGAGAGATTGCGTTATCGTCCGTCTGGGTCAAGCCCGCTACGATGAACTATCCAAAAAGGCAGGAGGCGATCTGGCTGCACAATACATGGCCTCGCGCATCAATGAGAAGATCTTCAGGCGATTAGCCAAACTCGGTGCGCCTAAATCTTCTCTGGAGTATGTCTTCACGACAGGTTTAAAAGAAACCTTTGTAGGCTTTCTTTCCCTTGCGGCAGTACCGAGCAAAAGCCAGTCTGAGGGTGATTTACGCTTAGAGCAGGAACAAGAGGCACTTTTTAGTGATAAAGCCCGAAATACAGCCCGTGCCATCGGCTTTGTCGGTGACATGCTTACTCCTGGTGTTGGTCTGAGTGGTAAGGCCATCAAGACTGTTATCTCTGCTGGTGCTAAAGGTATTGCCAAGACCGTAGCCATGCCTGCTGCTGACCTTGCTTTCCGCAGTCACGTTTACGGCGAAATGGATAAAGAGCGGAAGAACAGTCCCAACTACACCAAAGACTATAGCAAGGCCATATTTGGTGACGAAAGGGCATTAACCGAACTCCGCACATCTGCTTGTACTGGTGTAACCAACAAGAGTACAGGCGTTAATATCATTAATAGCGCCCTGAATAACAAGGTACTTGCCAAGACTACTGACAATGCCATCGTTCAGAGTGAAAAGAACGCTCTCGTTAAGTTGTTCAATGGCAATAGTGAGAACGCAATGGCCATCATGAGTGAGTATTGCAGGGAAATGAACATCAAAGTTTCCGATGCCAAGCCCGCCCCCGGCTGGATGGCACAGAAAAGCGAAGAGTTCCTTATTACCAATGCTGCTTACTATACCGCCCTTACCATGGAAATGAAGAGGAAGGGAATAGGTAGCAAGATGATAGGTAATCAGATGATGACCTTGCAGGAGGTTGCGCAGAAGGGTTACGACTATGGCCGTGCCTGTTATGACAAACAGCTTACCATCGTTAACCAGATGGCTGAACAGGCAGAAGAGGGTAGGAGACAAGCGCAGGAGGCACAAGCCCAAGCCCGACAAGCGGCTATGCAGCAACAACAGCAGATGCAGACCCAACAACAGCAGCCACAGGCGCAAGTTCCCCAATCCCCCCAGATAGTCACCCCCACCAAACAGAATATTGGCGGTTGGGGTAAGATGCTTGATCAGTTCGGTTTGACCGGCATCGGTGATCTCGGGAAAAACATGGGTTATATAATATCTATGTTACCTGATATGCTCTTAGGTATGTTTACGGAAAAAACACAAAGCCTTCATCTGAAAGACAATATGTTTCCCATCGCAGCCATCGTTGCGGGCTTCTTTATTAAGAACCCGCTTCTGAAGATGCTGCTTATTGGTCTGGGAGGTGCCAATCTCCTGAATAAGGTAGGGCATGAGTATATGGAAAAGGAGGGGTTAGCAACTGCTCCAGTGCGCCGTCCGTCCAGAACCTACGAGGATGAGATACTTGACGTTCGTGTCGGCCAGCCCGCCATGAAGGGGAACGTCCTCGTTGCGTCCATCGACGGTGTACCCAGTATTATCACCATTGATAATGCTACCGCTGCCGCATATGCCGAAGGGAAGATACCCCTTAACACGCTTTGTAATGCCGTGCTAAGGAAGTACGACGAACAACGTGCAGCCGTCTCGATGAAATATGACAGAGCTGTTGCTGAACAGCAGGATGAAGCAATCGCAAGAGGAATACGATAAACAAAGTAAGTTATGGATAGCAATCATATGATATCACAAAGACAAAAGTTAAGAAATGGAAATACTGTCGTCAGGACGATATTCTCAGAGGAAGATCTTCAGGATCGCATTAAAACCGCAGAGGATATTCTGTCAAGTCTAAATGACTCTGATAAAGAATTACTTGGAAACGAACTTTCCAAAATTAAAGATGCATTAAAAAATGCATGTGTAAGAAATGAACGTTTTAACAGCGGCAAGCCAACGCTTACATGGTTTCCTGAGTTGGATGAACATGCCATTGTTTTTGCATTACAGGCAATGGTTCACATTGAGGATCTCAATGCCGATTACAAATTTTTAAAAGAATCCCTTAAAGAAAATGTCTCACATGAGGATTTTATAAATATACTACGTACTGCCATCACGAAACGTTCAGAATGGGTTGATGATTTTCTGAAAAAGCATCCAGTAAATACCGAATCTGATTAGTTTAGATAAATTTGATTATGGAACAAGACATTCAGACACTCCAGGATCTTCAGTTATATCTTCTGTATGAGTTCCTACAGAAGAAGTATAACAATAGCCCGATGGTGTTTTATCACAACTCCCTCGATGAACGAATGCGTCTGGCTGAGTCAGACTCACAGGGCCTTGAATATATCGCCCTTCAGGGTATTGGTGGCCACCAGCTTGCCGTCAGGAATATACAGGTAGGTACGGCTGCCAATGAGTTACGTTCACTTAACGGGCAGTTTTCACAAGGCATTCCAAAGGATGTTGAAGACAGACTATCCCAGAAGTATAAGATGTATGCGATTGTCGATGGCCATGCAGTCACCAAAACTATCTCACAGAATGATTATGACAGGTTCCTGGCCGCAAACGCGGACGAACGTTTCAAGATGTTCAATGAGGTGTTTGGTGTCCGGCAGGGGAACTCAGTAGAGTTGTCATGGCGGCGTGCCGATGATGCTCAACGCGAGGGATGGGACTTGTTCGCCCTTCCTGACCGGCGTATGGAACTGGATGCGGGTCGTGCTGAAGCAATGAACCTTGTCCGGAACAGTGATCTGTACCAACGGGCTACGCAGAAAGGGATGCAACTCAATATTACGCCGACGCGAATCGGTCAGTTTAACGATGGCAGTTGTGTGCTTCAGCTTGACATCAACGGTGAGAAGGAAATGTTGTCGATCAGTCAGGAAGACTATGAAAGGCTGGTACTCGCCAATGGCGGAGAACCAAATTTCCTTCAGCGTCAGGCATCTTCGTTTATTCGTAAAACAGTTGCAGAGATTGAGCAGGAAGAGCAGCAACAGACTGCAGAACTCTCAAATCAGACTGCGCTCTCAGTAGCCAGAGAGGGAGAGATTAACGGAAAGAAAGCAAAAAATCTGGCTTCCTTTAATTTTGATAGCGAGTACGAGCGCACACAACAGGAAGAGCAGCAACAGCAGCATCAGCACATGGGATATTAGTTACAATTGTGATATCCTTCAGAAACAAGAAACCCAAAAAGGCCTCACTTCGCCTGAGTCGAGCAAAAAAGAGCTGCCACCATTCAGGATGACAGCTCATGACAGGCTGGGCTTTACAACAGCGGGGAACGCATCTTTACCACCTTATGCCCAGGTTGCCTGGTTCTCCTCAGCGTCACAACCGGTTCGGCAGGAAATAACCAGGCGAATAATAGAACTAATGGTAGGGTACTTAGGAAATTCTGTTAACAACCTCTCCGCCAATGCCATCAATTCTATTCCTGCTGCAAAGATACGAAGAAATTATCAAATCTGCTAACTTTTGGTGTAAATTTGCTGAAATCTAAGCAGAATTGATAATCGGAGGTATTCAATACCAGCTGTTGCTGTTGGCTTTACCAAGTCTGTAGATACCATAAAGCGCAAAGATGATTGCCCAGAATATAACCACTCCCCAGAAGAAACCTTCCGCTCCATGCGGAAAATCAATCTCTTTAATTTTTGGGTATAGTGAAAGCATACACAAAGCAATCAAGCCCGTCAACGCAAGTATTCGCCAGACCCAGTTTTCTACTTTCGATGCCGTTATACTGTTCGTCGCGCTGTTGACCTTCTTTTCTACGACTTTGCCGATGCGTGTTTCAAAAGTCTTGGCGAGATCGTCTAATGGCTTAGATAAATGCTTTGCACTTTCTTCTATATTCATCTTAATAGTATCTCCAGCACTATTAAAAGCAGTATCAATGCTCTTGACACCACTGGAGATTGTGTCTGATGCCGACGAAATAAATTCTCGTGACTCGTCATCAAGGCGTGCTTCAGGAACTTTTATATTTTGCAACTGGTCACGCAATTTCATCAGATCATCACGCATTTCATCGACAACATCATAGTTATCTGCTATCTTGCCGTTCATGGCCTCGATGTCCTTCAGCAAGGAGGCAATTTTCTCCAGCAACTCCAAGGAAATGCCGGATGCAGCGGGTTCCTGAGTCGGAGCCTGCTGTATGTTCTGGTCACTGACAGACTTATGCGGTTTAAATAAATCGTTGCTCATAATCCATTCTGTTTAATATCCCTTACCTCTTGATCTGAACTTATTGAATACCGGCTTCCAGATATTCCACCATTCATCATCCTTCTTGCCTCTCCAACCGCCGGTATCTTGGCCACCGCCACCGCCACCAGACGGAGTAACTTGTGGCAATGCCATTCCTGCAATGAACTCCACCATCAGGATAGTTGCCTTTTCCATCTGTGCGGCGATACCTTCAACCATTCCCGTCAGTTCTGCAGCAGCTTCCTTCATATTCTCCTTGTTCGTATCACGACCACCAAGCAGACACTGACCGACAATGCCTTCCTGAAGGTCTGAATATTCGTCCCGTCCGAATACATTATACGACCATCCACAGAACTTGTTGAGTATCTGGATGGACTTGCCGACGGCATTGCGGGCTTCCTTCTCTTCGGCAGACTGCTGGCGCGGTTTCTGCTGCTCTGCCTGTCGGGCATCCTTTTCCCTGTTCTCCTTCTCAATCCTATCCTTCTCAGCTTTAAGCCTGCGGTACAGTTCTTCTTCCTCACGTCTCTTCTCTTCCTCGGACTGAACACGAACGAAGGTATTCTGCTTCGGTGGGGTGAATGTCTGAGTGTTCGGTCTGTCGGAAACTCTCTTGCTATTCTCATTATGCAGTTCAAGCCATGTATTTTGTAATCTCGCTGCCGTAAGCTGCTTACCTATCTTACTGGCGTTGAAGTTCGAGTTTCCACGCCAAACACTATAGCCGACAACGTTGCCCTTTGAATCATTCCGGAACATCAGTTCATAGTTCTGTTCCCTGCCCTTGTAGTCGGTGAACGTCCGGGCTTCAACATTATGTTTGAAGTCCTCCCAGCTGAACCTATCCATATTGCGCAGGACATCATAGACAGTGTTTTTGACCTCTGCAACATGCTTGGCGTTGATGGCCTCTGCAGACTTCCATCCACGATTTTGATTGACCATCTCTGCAGACCTTGCCGCACGCTTGGCTATAAGTCTCGGGTCATTCTGATCGAGGCCATCCTTGGTGAATCTTGAAATCACGAAATGAAGATGCCAGATGCCAGACTTGGAATCACGGTGTAGCATAGCAAACCATTTACTGTTACGGAGATGTGTCTTGGGTACTTTACCCTTTCGCTTTTCATCCTTCGTGACAGGCTTTCCGTCGGCATCACGAATAATCTTTCCGTTGGCATCGCGCTGCTTTACCTTGACCGTATAGTCATATGGAATCTCCATATCATCCATTGTGTCGAGAGTCTGCTTTGCGAGGTCAAGAAGAGCCTCCTTCTGAGCATCTGAAAGTGTCTCTTCAGTACTGTCTATCCCGATTGATTTCAACTCTTCCGGTGTCGGTGAAGCTTCAAGAGCAATGATGGTATTTTTTATATCCTTTCCACCCTTGGAGTACATTGAACCCTCGCGTTCAAACTCCAGCCAGATTTCCTCCATATCAGGGGTGGATTTATCAATAAAAGTATCTGCATCAAGATGCTCACCGCCGACATAAATAGCCCTTTCTTTCATACCTGCATAGTCCGTGTATGCGGCTCCGTGTGATATTTGTCTTCCCTTCAAAACCATACTACAACCTCCTCATTAAATCATCAATAAAATCCAGTTCTTTCTTCACCGATGCAGACCATATCGAATGGGTGTTTAGGTCTTTTAAAAGCATTGCCCTGTCACTGTCTGAAAGGCCATTAAGATGCTTCGCAAAATTGACGATATCAATCCTTACTTTCGCCAGTTGATGTTTCAGTTCAGGGTCTGGAACCATAGGCCTGTAACCCGTCGAGAGATCCCGAATATATGTGCCTGTAGGCTTATTGCAACGGCTTGCATTTTCAGACACAAAATTCCATTCTTCATCAGAGTATCTAATATGACGTGGTTTCCGTTCTTTCGAGGGGTTTTTCTCCGAAATAAACGGTCTGCCAGGAACAAGTTTTTTTGCCTTGCGAATATACTTTCTTTTGTACGTCATATCTATATCAAATTAATGTCATTTATACCTATAAAAAAAGAGGTGCGAGCCTGCGAGTACTCTGGTAAAATTGACGCTCGTAGAGTTCAATTTTCAAGACTATTTTGTGGACACAAAATAAAGTCTTGCTCTTCCGTAGCGTTGTGGTTACTGCCTGTCTCGTTCGGACTGCCTTCTGAATCGTTCGGAACTGTCTGCAAAGATAGGTGATTTCCGTGAAATCGGCAAGGCATTCTGCGTAAATCTATGAACTCTTAGATATTCTTAACACATGGGGCATGATATCAGTGATATTTCAGACATGTAATCAGACGGTGAATTACTAACGTATGTGATATCATGTTAATAAGTGTGTGCCATCGGTATAATTACCAGAATTATTCCGTATCTTTGTGCCGTGATATAATAGTAATATATATATGGCACATGAGAAGAAGAATGTCAGGGTCAAGTCAGATGATAAGACGAAGACCATAAAGGTGGAGAGTACCACCCTGGTCAAGAAGTACGTTGACTATACATGGAAACGCCTTGCGGGAATCACTACCAGCGAGGCGGCAACGAGACTGTCGCGCGGTCGTGGAGTACCGAGTAAGAGTGACAGTAATATCAGTGATGCCATCCATGAACTTGTACGCAGGATAGACCAGTTCCGTCCGATGGTTCTTTGGTCAGGCAGGGATGCAACACCATACCGTAACCGTAACCTCGCATGGAAGGCCAGGCTGATGAAGATAGCCGAGTATGTCAGCAAGGATGCCAAGCCTGTGTATATCCTTGATGAAGTCAACAAGATTCTTCGCAAGAGATCTGCAAGTCAGATTGATGCGATAAAGTCATCCATCAAAGATATAAGCGAGGCGCAGGCCTCCAAGCAGCATCTCACTGTTGCCCAGAAGAGCAGACTGGATGCTGCCCGTCAGCAGATCAGTGATATCAAAAGCCAGTATATATGTACTCCATTGATTCTCGCCAAGTACCTCCATCTACAATATAAGGGAGATATGAAAATCGAGGAACTTGCGCAGAAAATGGAACCATCATTAATTGCACAGTTTATCATAGACTATAGCGGAACGGCATGGGAATATCTGCCGGTCAAGATGGATGTTGTCAGTTACAACGTCAGGATTGACCAGAAGAGCAGCTGGAAAGCTGCCGATGCAGTCAAGCATATAGAGATACCCTACACCTGCCCGTCGATTGTCTCCACCATGGCTGACAAGGACATCCTTGCCGACATTCAGAACGATATCAATGTTCTCGATGAATATATTGCCTGGTACAAGTCATCCGGGAGCCTGAATCTCACCAATGAGTACCAGGCTATCTACAACAACTTTGTCCGCCAGCTCAGAACTCTTGATATATCCGTCGATACATTCAAGACTAAGAAGGAGACCCCAAAGAAAGCAGTTTCTCCTGCCAGCCAACCACCAACACATACACCTTCGTCTGAACGGCCTGCCGCTTATACAGAAGCAACTATCAAAGGCAAGATTGCGAGAGGCGAACTGCTTACTGAGGCAGACCAGCTCTACCTAATCAGGGTAAAACACGAGTGTCCTCAGTGTGGCCGACTCCTGAAGGAACATGTTAGCCAGATTGGCAAGCAATATCTGTCATGTGACTGTCAGTATTACGCTCCAGGCACATTTGCCGAGCCGGCAATCAATGACAGGTATAAGGCTGGAGTGAGAAGGCAGCGACCATAGGGAAGCTGCCCGCGACACCATCGACGGCGGTCAACTTAATGGGACTCGAAGTAGAACTTCTTCTTTGAGATAGCCTTGACCATGGAGTCGTAGGTGACGAGATCTGCCGGATGTAAAGTGTCCCAGAAGAACCGAAGCCGGAAGGAGTCTAACGAATCATCCCCCTTCAGAAGATTGCACGCTCGGCAAGCTGGAAGCAGGTTGTCGAGTTCGCTGGTACCGCCACGAGACTTAGCCACAACATGGTCACGGGTCATGTTGTTGACATTGAGGGTGCAGCCACAATATGCACAATGGCCTGCGGTCTTGTTCAGGATGGAATTTTTCTTTGCCATATCAAAATAGTTTATGGGTTAATCACATGCAGCCCCATCATCAGATAGAGGATAAAGAGCAGATCTGCCACAAATACGGTTGTGGTAATCCAAAGCAAAGCTATGTTCAATGTCCTGTTCATACCATCAAATTTTGAACGGCACAGAACCGAAGGCTACCATCCTCAAAGGCTTGGCCTTGGCTTCCGGCACGTAGTGAATCAACTTGAAATAGACCTCCCGCCCATCGGATCGGTCAGAGGCACAGCAAGGATGGCGGTCATACACTGCACCTGGGCAGGCACCACCGGCAAAGGTGGCAAAGGCACAATCCTTGCAGCCAGTACCAGCAACGGTAATAACTTTTGCCCCATCGATAGAGTCTATCCAGACCTCGCCGACTGCACGTTCTTGTCCGTAATTGGTTATCATGACTTGTGAGTGTTGAAGTTCCTCAGAAAGATATTCTTCACGAAGGCATTGAAGCCGAAACAGAAGGTGGCGATCGATGCGCCAACAAGAATAAGCTCGAAATTAGTCAGATGTTCCATAACTTTTGTATTTAGTGGGAGGCTGGTTAGACCTCCCGTTTCCTTCTATTCATACTTTGCGTATTCCAGTCCCTTTTTCTTCTTCAGAAGACCACCCTGAAAACGCATTGCGCTTATAAAGTCAGGGAAACTTTTCCTCTGTTCTTTTTTCTCAGCATACTTCCAAACTACTACAGTTGCCATATCTTTGCTGCCTGTTTCTATCCCGTCGGCATCGGTTTAGGGGTTATACTTTGTGACGCTGTTTTTTGAAGTTATCGGCTGAGAGGAGTTTTAGATCTTTCTTCCTTAAATCTTTTCTTACCTGAGTCAGCCGTGTGTTTCAAAATTTTCAGTCGTCATCGACTTCGTATCGCTTTGAGTCTTTTTCCTTGCTGGTACAAAGGAGCTGACTAATAGGGGCCTAAGCCAAGAAATTCAGCGAGAAATTTTCTGGAATACCCAGATTGGTACAATCTGCGGAAGGCTGCCGGAAAATTTATCCCTGAACCATCGGTTTGTTTATTGGCGTGGCAACGGTCTGCCCTACCTTTGCAAGGGAAAACGGCTCATCAGAAAGCGATATGAACCCATGAGGTGAAAATAATACACGGACAGGACGAAGGTAAGCCAGAAAAGATGCCCACCCCGTTCGGGTGCCGTCAAGCATTGACGGTTGTTTAGAGGGGGCAGAACTGTGCCCAGATTTTCGATGTAAGAAAATTTCTTTTCGCCACAAAAAGGGAGGTAGAATATATCCACCAAGGGGGAGATATGGCCACAGGAGGCTTCCAGTGAAGCCGATTTCTCAGGGGATGGTTAGAAAATGGCCGATTTCGATATTTTCTTGACATTTTCGGCAGAACACTAAAAAAAGGCCAGATTGTGCATCCAGCCTTGTATGTGGGAAAGAGGGAGGCTATTTTGCCTCCTCCTCTGTGTTCTCATCATCGCCGGTAGAGACCTTGGTGGCTACGAAGGTGATTACCTGGTGCTTCTGACCGTCCTTCTCGTATTCCTCCGGTTTGAAATAGCCCTCCACGGTGATACGGTTGCCCTTCTTCAGGAGGTCGAAGGAGGCAGCGTTCTCGTTCTTGCGCCACATCTCGATGTTGAGGAATGCGCTCTTGCGCTTGTCCTCACCGTTGACCTTCTCGGTACGTGCGATGCAGAGGCCGAAGCGTGCTACTGATGCGTTGTTGAACTTGTTGACCTTAGCGTCCTGACCAACGAAACCTGTCACTGCGAAATTGTTTACTGACTTCATAATTCAAAATTTTTTAGATGTTAAACTTAATTTTTACGATGCTTAAAAAGCAGGCAAGGAGAAGGTGAACATTAGGTCAAGGAATTACAAGCAAATTTCATGGAAAACCGTATTTTGTTTAGGCTTGGCCGTTAAGAAGAAAATGCGGAAGGCTGCCGTGCAATTTGTACAGGAATAACGGCGTGAAACATTAAGTGGAACAGAGAGGTACTTGCCGGACACCGCTTGCGCTAAATTTGCAACGGAAAAATAAGAGTGACATCGCCCGAAAAAATTGCTTGTGAAGTCACAACGAGCAGTGGCACATGCATGATGTCAGAGGATGCGGGGACACTACAAGTTACGTATTAGGAGTATGCCGGACGATGGGACGGCCCGAGAGAGGTTGACACCAGGAATGTTTAGACCGATTTAAAAGATCGAGAGCGAAAGAGCGACAACGGCTAAAAAGCATGACTGAGGCATGAAGAGTGAAAGATGGTCTGGCAACCGTAAAGTAATGGGCACGCAGGGAAGGAAACAGGACGGAGAGAAGCAGTTCTGGTGACGAAGGGAGCCGAACGGTAACAGGGGGATGAGAACGAGAGGCGCGGAGCGGACTGCGCCCGACGGCGATAAAAGGGAAAATCCTTCAAATTCCCTTTGTTTCCCTTTGGCCTTTTTGTGGTCGGAAAATGCCCTTTTGCCCCAAATAATGACTATTTGGGTGGTTTTTGCGATTTTCGTGTTAGTTCGAAGCCCCGGAAAAGGAAGCCCAGCATTGGTACAATGCGTTTGAGGTCGATCAGGAGTGACGGTACCAGGGACTAATGGCAGAACATCTGCAGCAAAGCAATAGGACGTGCTGCGATATTTGGAATAGTGCGATGGAAAGTGGCTCTGGGTTTCTGACAGCAGCTATGATGCCGTCTGAAAACGGTGATAGGTAGCAGCTTGTCTGTACCCATCGACGTACAGAGATGCCTTCTATCGTCACAAAGGGAAAATATCGCGCCGTCCGTTAAGTTGCTTTTCTGCAGATGTTATGTACGTTAGGCACACCATCGCCCTGAGAGGCATTTGAGTTTGGTCACAAACTGGCTTCCGGTAAGGTTTTTCTGTGTTTATAAAATACTGATTTTCAGTGATTTATAAAAACAGTTGAAAAAAGACCGAAAAAACGGCTCAAAAAAGATCCATTTTTGAGTCGTTTTTGAGCGGTTTTAAATGCAAAAATAGATGCAAATTTGGTGCAAAATACCCCAAAAAAAAATCGAATTTTCTACTTTAAACATAATTTATAGTAAAGAAATGTATATATATGTTAATGGATTGGTGGCAAAATTAACATCTAAAATTCATTCTGAACGATAATCGTGTAAAATTGTAGTTAAACTCTGTAAAATGCTTTACAGAGGGAAATATTTTTTTCTGTTTTGCACTCAAACCAACTGAATTTCAATGGGAAAGACTACCCCAAAAAAAAATCGAACTACCCCAAAAAAAAATCGGATTACCCCAAAAAAAAATCGAAACACCCCCATTTTACCCCAAAAAAAAATCGTAATTACCCCAAAAAAAAATCGGATTACCCCAAAAAAAAATCGGATTACCCCAAAAAAAAATCGCGGGGTGTTCAGTAACATATTGTTTTTGAGATTGTTACGTGGTCAAAAAAAACTCTGAATAATATTAGAACATTCTTAGTACATTCTTTAGAATGTTCTGAATAATAGAGACGCGCCCCAAAAATTTTTGGATTTTTGGGCGGTCTCTTTTTGCTGCGCCTGAAACCAGCGCAAGGAGAAATATGTTAAATACGCTTAAAATGTTTGTGCGGTTTTAAAAATATGCGTATATTTGCAGCGTAAATATTGTAAACATATAGATATGGACGAACAGAAAGAATTTCTTCTTCATGACCCAAAAATTGAAGCTCGGGTACTCGGTTCCCTTGTCTGGTCTTGTAAGGAAGGCAACTTTGATGCCTTTTTTGAAAGTCGGTTAACGCGAGATTTATTCTATTATGAACAGTCTGCAACCATCTTTGAAGTTATAAGCAGTCTTATATCTGAGTCCGTCATACCTGACGAGATCACTATTATGGATAGGATAACAAAAGATGGCATAAAGGGATTAGATCCTGCAGACGTTATTACCTGGACTGAATGGAGTCCTGGACAGGAAATAAATTTCTTCAACCATGTCGCGGTATTAAGAAATCTTGCCCTTCGCCGTAAGACCGAATCAATTGCACAGTATCTTGCCAACAATAGTAAAGATCCAACTGTAAATATTGAGGAAGTCATTGCGGAGGTTGACAAATTGAAGGACGATGCTGATAAGATGGCTTTCAGCATCTTCTCACCTTTCTACAAGGGAGCAGATAAGGAAAGAATCAGGGCTTTGCTTATTGCCAGAGGACAGAATCTTTCAACCGGTTATCATTTCGGTGGTGAAGAACTCATGATACCTCCCAAGGCTTTAACTTTCATCGTTGGTGCCACGGGACACTGTAAGAGTACGTTTCTGTCAAACCTCGCCCTTCGGGTATGCGAGTTATACCCAGAAAAGAAAGTATTGTATATAAGCTATGAGGAAGCATTGGAGAGTGTTTACGTCAATATGCTTAACATTTACGCGAAAGTAAATCTTGGGGAGAATAACAGAAATGTTATCGCCAATCATACTATTGCTGATGGTGACATTAACAAACTCCTGAAGGTAAGTTGCCAGGAATATGATGATTACCGTCATTTTTTGGAAAACAAACAGGCTGTAGTAGAGTTCGCGGAAAAAGAAGCGGAGTTCTACAAACTCATTGAGGACGGACGGTTAAATATCCAGAATATTGATTTTGCCGTTGATACCCTTTGTTCTTACATCAAGGAACTACGTCGCAAGGAACTTTGCGACATAGCATTTATCGACTACGTGCAGCTGCTCAATGCCCCTGTCAGGAGCAAGTATCGTTCCAGGGAGGATGAATTGAAGGAGATTTGCATTAGCCTGAAGGATCTGGCAGTCGATGAAGAGTATGGTTTGCCAATAGTCTTCGGTGCGCAGTTTAACCGTCAGGTGAAGTCTGCCCGTGACCTGCTGCCTACCAATATCGGCGAGGCTGGCGACATCGAGCGCATAGCCAACACTATTGTAGCCCTCTGGAATTGTCAGAAGACAGAAGAGCCAGCCAATGAAAATGCAGATAAAGAGATATGCAAGTATCAGGGCACCAAGACCTATAACGAGAGCGCCATCTTTGCCAAGATACTGAAGCGTCGCGGCTATGCCAGCGGCTTCACCTCTACCTTCCCCTTCGAGGGAAACACAGGCCGTATTCTCGATAGAGGCGATGCCGCCACCGATGAAATACAATCTCCAGTTCCATCTGGAAGCAACGTTAGAATTAAATTACCCACAGAAACCCAAATAAATTATGATGAAGAATAAAGATCAGCAGAAGTTTCTACGCGCCACATACTATATGCGCGAGGACATTATTGAGAAACTTAGGGAAATCGCCTACTGGGACAGAAAGACTATCAAGGAAGTCATGCATGACATGGCCTTGAAGTACGTTCAGGAGTACGAAACAAAGAATGGCGAGTTACAGCCTATTCCAGAGCGTGAGGTTTAACCTAATAATTTTCGACTATGGTAAAGGAGAAAATACCTAAGAATAAAGAAGTGAAGGAGAAAAAGCCGAAGAAGGCAACAAAGAAAATTTCCAAGGTTCTGATTGCCGATAAGGATACTCCAACCTCTGGCTATTACAGCAGCTATATGAATCAGGCTCAGATTAATGGCCACCGTGGACTTCCTGCAAGGCTTTTTGACGCATTGGAGAAAGACGAACAGGAGGCATACGAGCAGCTTGCTCCGCTTGGTGGGGCAGATGACGGTATCGCACTATATAACGCCCATGGGGAGCAAATAAAACTCGACAAAACCAAACGCCTGATAATATTAGTTCTTCAGGAAGTCTATAATGAGCAGGTAAAGAACAAGTCAGACTTCAGTAAGGATGACTGGATGCGCGACGACTCCGGCAACTTCGGGCGTTTGTATAGTAGTGCTTATAAACTGGCCTGTAGGATTTACAACACAAAGGATCCAGGCACAAAGACAGATGTTGTCATGCGGCATTTGCGCCAGCTTGCCGGTATGCCTTCGCGCAAAGGAGAGCCAGTTGATGATAAATGGAAATATTTTCTCGTTTATAAGGAATACAACAAAGAAACCCAGAAACTTGAAACGATAGCCACATGGGACACATTGATAAAGTTGGGCATGAAAGTCGTCGGTTCGGATTCTTCGACAGGAAAGAAGAAAGAAGTTGTAGGCTTTATCAAGTTGCACGACGCTTTTTTTGCTAATTTGCGAGAGCGGTTTATTCACACAGAGTTTCCGACATCAGGAAAGCTTTTGGAATATTTTAATTACAGGATTCCAACAGATGCAGCCATGTCGCTTGATGGAATACTGAAACGTCAAGGTAGCATGGGTAAGTTTGTATATAAGTGCCGTGCTTCAGAGCTGCTTGATCAGCTTGCTCCAGAAGAATATCGCCGGAAGCATATAAAGAAGGCTTTAGAGATAGTAGATACAGCAATTAAAGCAAACAAGCATACTGGATTGCTCAAAAAAGATCATGACTATGAGCCGGGTGTTACCGGCGAATATGTCTATACCCTCTATATCAATGAGGATTTTTTCCCCAAGAAAAAGATAGAACAGAAAAAAGAAGCAAACGATAAAGTATAACAGAGTTCTCATCCTTGTTGTTCAAGGAATTGAAATTAACGCGCCTGTCAGAGAGATCAGACCGAAACAGTGATATAGTCTGCCTCGTTGAAGACAGGTAAAGCTGAAGGTTTACCGGGGTTCACAACCATACTGCTGCCCGGTGGTGACAAACCAACAGTGGTTTTCAGTGTCGCATTACCCTCATTACCGGGGGTGGTGTGGCATTTTGTTTTTATTGGAAGTGTTTTTAAAATGTTAGGAATATGAAGAAGATTTTAGGTTTAGATCCGGGCATTGCCTCCGTCGGCTGGGCAGTAGTCCAGACGGCAGAGGAAGCGAGTGAGAAGTCCGGCATTCTCGATGCAGGAGTAGTGAAGGTTGACTTTGACAATTTCGCCTACCAGAAACCTGACGGTAAGATATCATCGACTGGCAAGATCGATGAACTGTACCGTAAGGGTGTTACCGTTTCACCCAATCTGGTGCGCAGGCAGGCCCGCCAGGCTCGCCGCCGTCTGCAGCACTACCACCAACGTCGTGACAGTCTAATTAAACTCCTTACGGCCAACGGTTTCATTTCTGAGAGTACAGCCTTGAACGAAGAAGGAAAAGGCACTACCCATCAGACTTACAAACTTCGGGAGAAGGCTGTCACCGAGGCGATAACCCTCGAAGAACTTGCTAAGGTTCTGCTGATGATCAACAAGAGCCGTGGCTATAAGAGTACCAGGAAAGGCGAAAGCGACGGTGAGGACACTGCTTATCTTGCTACAATTACAGAAAGAAGCAATGTACTCCTTGATAGAGGTATCACCATTGGGCAGTACCTCTATGAAAAGCTGCTGAATCATCCTCTGAAGGGAATCAAGAACCAGACTTTCTACAGGAAAGATTATGAGGACGAATTTGAACGCATCTGGTCCTGTCAGATGAGGTTTCATAAGGAACTGACAAAGAAACTGAAAAGACAGATCCGTGATAAGGTTATCTTCTTCCAGCGTCCTGTTAGCAGTAAAAAGAACGAAGTTTCTTTCTGTCCTTTCGAGAGCCGTCAAGTGACAGTTAATGGTAAAACCTACACCACCGGTAGTAGGGTTATACCTACCTCTTCCCCACTTTATCAGGAGTTCAGGATGTGGCAACGTCTGAACGACGTAGCCATCAAAAACATCATGACGGGAGAGGTGCGACACCTCACCCAGGAAGAGAAGGAAAGACTTGCCGCAGAGCTTTCCATCAGGAAGGAGTTAACGAAGACATCTGTAGTCCGCTTACTCTATGGTAAGGCCATCAAGAGTGTAGAGCTGAATTTCGACAGTCTGATTGGCAATGACACGGCAGCGCGAATCTACAAAGCCTGCCTTGAAGTTATTAAGTTGTCGGGCCATGAACTTGACACAAAGAAAATGTCCTCGGCAGCGGTTATTGCCGCCGTACAGGATATTTTTGGGATGTTGGGATATAGAACTGTAGCCCTTACCGATGCCGGAGAGTTCGCTAAACTTTGGCACCTCATTTATTCCTTCCCTGGTGACAGTTCACGTAGTGGGCATGACACCCTTACAGCTCACATCAAGCAACTGTTCAGTTTTGACAGTGCCGACCAGGCAGAAAAACTTGCCAACATCATCTTTGCCGATGGTTACGGCAATTTAAGCAGCAAGGCAATAAGCAAGATCCTTCCAAAGATGAAAGAAGGCTTGCAATATAGCGATGCTTGTCAGGCAGCTGGTTACAACCATTCTGTACGCTCTGTCACCAAGGAAGATAACGAAAACAGGGTGTTGTCGGCAACTGTCACCCCTATTCCCCACAATAGCCTCAGAAATCCGCTTGTAGAGCGCATCCTGAACAAGATGGTCTATACCATCAATGCCGTCATGGCAAAGCATGGCCAGTTTGATGAAATCCATATTGAGCTGCCGCGAGAACTCTGCAGCAACGCTGAGAAGCGTGCCAAAGATACTGCTGCCATTGACCGCAACACCAAGGATAAGGAAAAGGCAGAACAAGAGTTGAAGGAAAAGCTGAAGGAGATGGGCGTTCCTGTTACCTACGTTAGTCCAAACGACGTGTTAAAGTACCGGCTATACAAAGAACTCGCCGGCAACGGTTACAAAACTTTGTATAACGATACGCTGATAGATTTGAAGGAGTTGATACTCGGTAGAGGTTTCGACAAAGAGCATATCATCCCGAAAGCCCTTCGCCTTGACAATGGCTTTTCCAACCTCACAATCGAGAAGACAGATATCAACCTCAAAAAGAGCAAGCAGACTGCGCTCGATTTTGTTCTGGAAGAATACGGTGCTGCCGCTGCTGAGCAGTACCGCCAGCGCGTCAATGACCTGTTTGAAAAGAAGGCCATAAGTAAGACCAAGCGCGACAATCTCCTGCGGACTTCTGCAGACATACCCACAAGTCCTCTCGATAGGGATTTGAACCTCACCCGGTACATCACCAAGAAAGCTGTTGAGCTGCTGGAGCCAATTACAAGGAAAGTTCTGGTAACTACTGGCGCTGTCACCGTCAAACTCCGTGAAGACTGGCAGCTCGTCGATGTCCTGAAAGAAATGGTGTTTGACAAATACCAGAAATTAGGATTAACTGAAAAGTTCACCGACAAAGAAGGTAAGATAGTTGAGCGTATACGCGAAGACGTATGGACTAAACGCAACGATCATCGCAACCACGCAATGGACGCCATTACGGTTGCCTTCACCACTCAGGCGATGATACACTATATCAATTCCCTGAATTCTCAGGGTGAGGGCAGAGATCAGCTTTTGCACATGCGCCAAAAATATCTTCATAAAGATGGCAAAGGTAACTGGATATTTAATTCACCGATGCCGATGGATGAAATGAGGGCAACAGCGAAAGAGGTGCTGGATGGTGTTCTGACAGTACATCCGACACCAAAAGTTGCACCGGTAACAAAGAATAAGAATACTCTGGTACCAAGGGGTAAACTGCATGATGCCACTCTTTACGGTAGAAAGAAAAAGGAAGTCGTTTCCTTTGAAAAGGTAGATAAGAGCTTTACGGAGGAAAAGATTTCTACCGTGACAAATCCGAAGTACCGTTCTGCCTTGTTACGTCGTCTTCAGGAAAACGACGGCGATACAAAGGCTGCTTTCACTGGAAAGAACTCACTGGAGAATAATCCTATTTGGCTTGACCAGTGGCACAGCTCTGCAGTACCATTGCAAGTGAAGTGTATGACTGTGAAATACATCTTCACAAAAAGGGTTGCCATAACTGAGAACCTGAATATTAACAAAGTTCTCGACGAAGGAGTAAGGGCTATTCTTAAAGCACGCCTGCAGGCTTTCGGAGGAAAGGCAAAGGAGGCATTCGCCAACCTTGAAGAGAATCCGATATGGATGAACGAGGAAAAGGAAATAGCAATAAAATCCGTTATCGTTGAAACCGACTTAAAGGATCTTATCCCACTCCATCGTAAAGAAGATGGTACAGCGAAGGATTTTGTGAAGCCCAACAACAACTACCGCGCAGATATCTATATTGATGATAAGGGAGAGTTACACGACAATGTTGTGAGTTTCTTTGATGCAGTACAACATTCTTCCGCTGTTGATAGCAGTTGGAGGTGTCTGTTCAGCATTAAGCGAAATGAATATTTCGTGATGCCAGGAAAGGATTTTAATCCTCTGGAAATCGACTTGCAGGATTCCCGAAATAGGAGTCTTGTAGCGAAGCATTTATATGTTGTACAGAAGATGTCATCAGGAGATTATCTCCTGCGCCTACATAACGACACATCGAGCGGCATAGTGAAGGAGTTGAAAGATATAACCTCGATGAGAATAACATCATTATCAAAATTTATTGGTTGCGTCAAAGTTTCGATAGACAAATCTGGAGATCTGAATGTTTTACAGAAAATAGTCATCGAATAGAAATGAAAAAATCCCGCCAGCAATGACGGGATTTTCCTTTCTGAGATCCTTTTTTGATTTCTGCGAGCTATTCACAACAGTAAAGAAACAACATTCTTCCGCTGTTGGGTGTTTCTGGTAGCAATCTGCGAGCCATTCACAACCAAACTTCTGGGCAAGGCCATCGTGGATTGGTGTTGGTGATGGTAATCCGTGAGTCATTCACAACGATGGTGGAGTTTGTAGCCGGAATGGCATTGTTGTTAATGCGTATAATCTGCAAGCCATTCACAACGTTGCCGTAACTGCATCTGACGGTAGATGTGGTGTTAATGGTCGTAATCTGCGAGCTATTCACAACAGCCGAAAAGCAGGGCATGACCGAGGAACTGGTGTTGCTGATAGTAATCCGCAACTTATTCATAACTTTTTGATATTCCAATTTGGAACTTCAAAGATGTTGCTGGTTGTAATCTGTGAGCCATTCACAAATATCTAAGAAGCGGTGGTGTAAGTGATAGCAATCTGTAAGCCATTCACAACCTATCAGGGCTTTGTTTCCCCAAAGTTTTGGATGTTTCTGGTCGTAATCTGCGAGCTATTCACAACGTAGCCCTCGTCGATGCGCTGCTGCCAACGGTGTTAGTGCATATAATCTGCAAGCTATTCACAACCGTAAGATGTCTGCAGACAGAGACGTGAAGGTGTTGCTGGTAGTAATCTGCGAGCCATTCATAACACTTGCCTTTCTTGTTGAAGTGCCCCTCGTGGTGTTGATGATAGCAATCTGCGAGCCATTCACAACATTCGACCTTCGAGTGTATTGCCAAATACAGGTGTAAGTGCATATAATCTGCAAGCCATTCACAACTCAATATTATCTGGCAGCGACTAACCCCAAGGTGTTGCTGGTAGTAATCTGCAAGCCATTCACAACGTGCAACTTGTCGTACACGTAACTCAGATAGGTGTTAGTGTATATAATCCGTGAGCCATTCACAACAAAATGATCTACTGTGGCCTTTCCTTCAGGGTGTAAGTTCATGTAATCTGTAAGCTATTCATAACTTGGTCGGGCTGTCGGGTTCTCAGTGTTGATGTTTCTGGTAGCAATCTGTAAGCTATTCACAACGACACAACCACCTTCTTTTGTTGAATCTCAGGTGTAAATGATAGCAATCTGTAAACTATTCACAACCTATCAGGACGTGACGTTACTCTACGGTTGGGTGTTAATGGTAGTAATCTGCGAGCCATTCACAACCCGATACGTCAAAACTGGTGTTGCTGGTCGTAATCTGCAAGCTATTCACAACGCCAGTTATTACCTTGACAGACACTTGGTGTAAGTGGTAGTAATCTGCAAGCCATTCACAACCTCTCGAGTTCCCATCCCAGAAGGTTATGGGGTGTAAGTGGTAGTAATCTGCAAACCATTCACAACCAGTCCGCTCACGGATAAGATCTCG
>Ga0256405_10003686_pt1 | contig 30988 bp, 22 predicted proteins | sample RumenRJG_02DNA_FD_189096 | JGI IMG/M metagenome (GOLD analysis project Ga0256405, IMG submission 189096) | Bovine rumen microbial communities from Lethbridge, Alberta, Canada - RJG_02 | ecosystem: Host-associated > Mammals > Digestive system > Stomach > Rumen | place: Canada: Alberta...
TTTCGCTATCCCTTCTTCTCGCCTAAGCGTCACCGCTTAAACCTTGGGAGTCGCTATCGGGTTCGTTGGCAACTACGCCCCTTGGGACTTTCACCCAAGGCTCGGGTCATGCCCGTCATACAAAAATGCCGCTACGGAAAAAAGATCCGTGGCGGCATTTGGAGTATAATATGGCCGAAAAATGTTCAGGACTTGCGAGAATAAGCAGATTTTAGAGGTTTTAAGGCGAAAAAATATTGCACGCTAATTCTATCAAAATTAGCGTGCAATTATGGCGGAGAGAAAGGGATTCGAACCCTTGCCCAGCTTGCACTGGCTACCGCATTTCGAGTGCGGACCCTTCGACCACTTGGGTATCTCTCCGTTTGCTGTGCTATTATATCGGAAAGACCTGAAAAAATCAAGCCCCGAAACACGGAGGAAACTCCGTGTTTCGTTTTTCAGGTTTCTTCCACCAGGTGCTCGCCGATTTTGTATACGTCTCCCGCTCCGACCGTCAGGATGATGTCGCCGGGTTCCGCCGTCTCGCGCAGGGACTTTTCCAGTTCCTCAAAGGAGGGGAAGAAGCGGGCGCCTTCGATCTGAGCCGCGAGCGCGGAAGAGGAGATGCCGATGGTGTTCTGTTCTCTCGCTGCAAAGATCTCCGCCAGATACAGGACATCCGGCCGTTTCAGCTGCTCCACGAAATCCTTGAACAGAGCGGCTGTACGGGAATAGGTATGCGGCTGGAAGACCAGGACGGTACGTCTGTAGTTCAGGGTCTCCACGGTGTCGAGCAGGCACTTGAGTTCACCCGGATGATGGGCATAGTCGTCATAGACGTCAGCGCCGTTGAACTTGCCCTTGAACTCAAAGCGTCGTCCTGCTCCGTTGAAGCCCGCCAGACCGTACTTGACCGCATAGGGGCGGATGCCGAGGCAGATGGCCGCCGCCGTGGCGGCCAGGGCGTTCTTGACGTTATGTTCGCCGGGTACATGAAGCGTCACGTCCGTGAAGCGCCGGCCCTTATAGATGATGTCAAAGTGGGAGTTAGCGCCAATGTACTCGATGTTCTCCGCGTGGACATCAGCCTTTTTGCTGAGGCCGAAGGTGATCATCTTCCGGTCCAGGTTCATCAGTGTCTGCATCGTGTTGAGATCGTCGTAGTTGGCGACCACATAGCCGTCCTGCGGCACACGGGAGGCAAACGCACGGAAGCTCTTCTCCACATCGTAGAGATCCTTGAAGAAGTCCAGATGGTCCGCTTCAATGTTCAGGATCACAGCGATCGTCGGGTGGAAGGACAGGAAGGAATTATAGTACTCGCAGGCTTCCATGACGATGACGTTACCGTGTCCGACACGGTGTCCCGCATTCAGCAGCGGGAGCGTCCCGCCGATCATGACGGTGGGATCCTTGTCCGCCGCCATCAGAATATGCGTACACATCGAAGTCGTCGTGGTCTTCCCGTGCGTGCCGGAGATGCAGAGCGCGTTTCCGTAGTCGCGGGAGATCGCGCCCCAGGCCTCTGTCCGCTCGAAGACCGGGATATTCATGGCTCTCGCCTGGATGATCTCGGGGTTTTCATCCCGCACGGCCGCTGTCCGGACGACGAAATCCGTATCCTGCGGAATGTTCTCCGCCCGGTGGCCGATCTCGATATGGATGCCTTTGGCCTCAAGGGACACTACATTGCGGCTGCGGTTGGAATCAGAGCCGCAGACGCTGATGCCCATCCCCAGCAGGACTTCCGCCAGCGAGGACATGGACACGCCGCCGATCCCGATCAGATATCCCTTCCGGCCGGGGGACATATAATTGGAAAACTCTGCCATGAATCTACTCCGTTAACAAAATACTGTTGAGTTTCTACCGTGCAGATGTTACAATAACTGACATCTTCACAAGCTTTCGTATTATAAACCAGCACAGTGTTGATTGCAAGCTTTTTTATCCGGGAGGTCCTCTGATATGGACAGCTGGGACAGTCTGAAAACCGAGTGCGCGTCATGCCGGGCCTGCCCGCTCTGTGAAGGGCGGCACAATCTCGTCTTCGGCGTCGGGAATGAGCATGCCGATCTCATGTTCATCGGTGAGGGTCCCGGCGAGCAGGAAGACCTGCAGGGTCTTCCCTTTGTCGGCCCCGCCGGGAAGCTCCTTGACTCGATGCTGGAGATGATCGACCTCGACCGGAGCATGGTTTATATCGCGAACATGGTGAAGTGCCGCCCGCCGCGCAACCGCGATCCGCAGGCTGACGAGATGGCCGCCTGCCGCGGCTGGCTGGACCGGCAGATCGCGCTGGTGAATCCCAGGCTCATTGTCTGCCTGGGGCGGATTTCGGCTACGGCGCTGATCCGGGAGGATTTCCGCATCACGCGTGAACACGGTCTGTGGTTTGACCGGGACGGCCGCCGCATTCTTGCGACCTTCCACCCCTCCGCGCTGCTCCGGGATGTGTCCCGCCGCCCGGAGGCTTTTATGGACCTGCGTGAAATACGAAAGGAGTACCGGGCCCTGCAGGGAGCCCGTCAGAACTGATTTATGTCATCTCTTCAGTTTAAAACCGTTACCCTCTGCGACAAGGCATGGGTCGATCCCATCGTCATGGCGGAGAACAGTCCGAGTGCCGACTATAACTTCGGTAACATCTACATCTGGGATAAGTTTTATAAACAGCTGATCTGCCGCTTTGAGGACCGGATGATCACCAAGCTGCGCTACGAAGGAGAACGTGCCTTCGTCTTTCCCATCGGCTCCGGCCCGCTGAAGCCCGCCGTTGAGGCCCTTAAAGCCTTCTGCGACGAAAAGGGGTATCCCCTTCTCCTGCGCGGCGTAACCGAACAGCACTGTCAGGAACTGGAAGACGCCTTTCCGGGAAGGTTTACCTTCACTCTGGAAGAGCGCCTGTCGGATTACATCTATTCTGCCGAAAAGCTCTCCACCTATTCCGGCAAGGCGCTTCACGGGAAAAAGAATCACTGCAACCGTTTCGAGGCGGAACAGGACTGGGACTTCGTCCCGCTCAGCCGCGAGCTGATCCCGGGCTGCCTGGATATGCTGGATGTCTGGACCGAGGAAAACTCCGAGCGGCTGGAGAGCAGCATCAGCTATGAGCATGACGCCATCATCCGCGCCTTCGCGGCCTTTGAGAAGCTCGGCCTGGAGGGCGGCGTGCTGCGCAGCAGCGGAAAGATCATCGGCTTCTCTCTGGGCGAGATGACGAGCCCCGACACCTTTGACGTACATTTTGAAAAGGCTGAGATCAACATCAACGGCGCCTATCCCATGGTCTGCCGGGAGCTGACGCGCAGCATGCTGAAGGCACATCCCGGTCTTCGATACATCAACCGCGAGGACGACATGGGTCTGGAGCCTCTGCGCAAGTCGAAGCTGTCGTATAAGCCGGAGTTTCTGCTGCAGAAGTATCTGGCCCGCTGGAGTGCCTGAGATGCGGCAGGTTCTCGACGGTGCCGTACTGCGCGAGTCTGCGCCGCAGGACACGGCCCAGCTTCGTCAGCTCTGGTGTGATGTCTTCGGCGACCCGCCGGAGCTGGTCGATGCCTTTCTCTCTCTCCTGCCCGGGATGGGCTGCGGCTGTGTGGCGGAGCGTGAAAGCCGCATTCTGGGAGCGGCCTATCTGATCGACGGCTTCACCCTGCTTCAGCCGGGAAAAGAGCCTCTGCGCTGCGGCTATCTCTACGCCGTCGCCGTGCATTCGGATGCCCGCGGGCACGGGATCGGCGCCGCCGTCAGCCGCGGGGCGGCCGGGCTGGGCCGGGAGCGGGGGGCTGAACTCATCTGCACCCTGCCCGCGGAAGACACCCTCTACCGCTGGTACGGCGAGATTCTTTCCCTGACCCATCAGAGCACCCGCAGGGTCTTTTCCTGTGAGGATCTTCCCGATGCCCGGCCGCTTGACGCGTCCGAGTATCTGCTTTGGCGGGAAGCGCTTCTTCGCGGCACTCCGCACGTTGTGCCGAACGCCTCCGTGATGGAGTTTGCCGCCTCCCTGTGCCGGGCCTGCGGCGGTGGCCTGTATGCGCTTGATAATATGCTTTTCTGCGCCTATCGCTTTCAGGGCCGCTGGGTCATGCCGGAGTTGCTGCCGCTGTCGGCGGCGAACCGGATTGCCGGTCTGAAGAGCGTTGTGCATCCCTATCTCTGTTCCGATCGTCCCCTGCCGGACGGGCTGATCTGGAATCTGACATTGGACTGAACAATAGATTGAGAATCGGGTGATTGTGATGGCATTGTTTCTGGTTTTTGCGGCGATCTCTCTGCTGTGCGTTTTTCCCCTGTCCCTCACGGTGTTCCATCTGGGCGTAGGTCTTTCGCTTCTGATCGCGCTGCTCGGCTTTCTTCTGCTGCATGTTCTCTATGTTCTCTTCTTCGGGCTGCTTACTCTCTCCGTTTCGATGGACAAACCGCTGGAGAAGCAGAATCCGCTCTGCCGTTTTGCCTGCTATGCCACGGCGTCCCTCCTTTGTTTCTATGGCGGCGTCCGGCCTGTCGTCACCGGAATCGAGAAGCTGCCGAAGGACGGCCGCTTTCTCTTCGTGAGCAACCACTGTTCGATCTTCGATCCGATGATCGTGATGGACCGGCTTCGTGATTTCAACATCTCGTTTATCTCAAAGCCCGAAAACATGGCGATCCCGATTGCCGGCAAGACCCTGTACGGCGCCGGCTTTCTCGCCATCGACCGGGAAAACGACCGGAATGCCCTGAAAACCATTCTGACCGCGGCGGACTATCTCAAGCGGGATCTCTGCAGCATCGGGATCTATCCGGAAGGAACACGCAGCAAAACCGGAACACTGCTCCCCTTCCACGCCGGCAGCTTCAAGATTGCCCAGCGCGCCAAGGTTCCCGTGGTGGTTGCCTGTATGCGCGGCTCTGAGAAAGCCCAGACGGTCAATCCCTTTTCCTCCAACAGGATATGGCTCGAAATTCTGGACGTGATCCCCGCGGAGGACGTCGCCTCCCACCGGACCGACGCCCTCGCCGAGCAGGTCCGTGAGATGATTCAGGATTGTCTGGATCGGGCCGGAAAGGAGGCCGATTGATGGATAAAGTCGCTCTCGTCACCGGCTCTTCCCGCGGCATCGGCGCTGCCACCGCGGCCCTTCTCGCTCATGAAGGCTGGGCCGTCTGCGTCAATTACCTGGAGCAGCGGGAGAAGGCCGAGGCCCTTGTCCGCCGGCTTCGCGAAGAGGACTGCGTCGCCATGTGCGTGCAGGCGGATGTCTCCGACCGGGAGCAGGTTGACCGGATGGTCCGGCAGATTGAAGAGTCTCTCGGTCATGTGACCCTGCTGGTCAACAACGCCGGCATCGCCCGGCAGCAGCAGTTTCAGGACGTGGATCCGGAGACCTGGCACCGGATTCTGTCCGTGAATCTCGGCGGCTGCTTCAACTGCAGCCAGGCCGTGATCCGCCCCATGCTGCACTCGCACAGCGGCTGTATCGTCAACATCAGTTCCATCTGGGGCAGCCACGGAGCCTCCTGTGAGAGCGTGTATTCCGCTTCGAAGCACGCCATCATCGGTCTGACCCGTTCGCTGGCCGCCGAGCTCTCCCCCAGCGGAATCCGGGTCAACTGCGTTGCCCCCGGCGTCATCGACACGGACATGATCCGGGTGCTGGGTGACAACACGCTCTCCGCTCTGCGTCAGGAGATGCCGCTGCGCCGCTTCGGCACCCCGGAGGAGGTCGCGGAGTCTGTGCTGCATCTGGCCGTTTCAGAATACATCACCGGGCAGGTTCTGACCGTGGACGGCGGTTTCCTGTTCTGACTCTTTTTGACTGAATCCTTATCAACACTGACAGGGAGGTACTCTACAATGCGTATGACCGATCTCATTGCGAAAAAGCGCGACGGTCAGGCTCTGACCACGGAAGAAATCCAGTATATGATCGCGGATTATACCGCCGGCATCATCCCGGACTATCAGATGTCCTCCATGTGTATGGCGATTCTGCTTCGAGGGATGGACGACCGCGAGGTCCTGGATCTGACCCTCGCGATGCAGCACTCCGGCGACGTTCTGGATCTCAGTCCCATCGAGGGGATCAAGGCGGACAAGCACTCCACCGGCGGCGTCGGGGACAAGACGAGTCTGGTGCTCTGCCCCATGGTCGCGGCCTGCGGACTCAAGATCGCTAAGATGTCCGGACGCGGTCTCGGTCATACCGGCGGCACCATCGACAAGCTGGAGAGCTTTCCCGGCTTCTCCACCGCCCTCACGGAGGAGCAGTTTTTTGAAAACGTCAACCGCCACGGCATTGCCATCATGGGCCAGACCGCGAACCTCGTCCCGGCGGACAAAAAGCTCTACGCCCTACGGGACGTGACCGGCACGGTTCCGTCGATCCCTCTGATCGTCAGCTCCATCATGTCCAAAAAGCTCGCCTCCGGCGCCGACGTGATCGTCCTCGATGTCAAGTGCGGCGACGGCTCCTTCATGAAGACTCCGGAGGACGCGGAAGAACTTGCCCGGAATCTGACGCGCATCGGCCGCCTCGCCGGGAAGAAATGCGCCGCCATCATCACCGACATGGATCAGCCTCTGGGCTTCGCCGTCGGCAACGCCCTGGAGGTCCGGGAGGCCATCGCGGTTCTGAAGGGCGAAGAGGAGGGCGACCTTCTCCGTTTGTGCCTGGCTCTGGGCAGCTGCATGCTGACCGAGGCCGGCTATGCCCCCGACCACGACGCCGCGGAGCGGATGCTGCTGGAGGCCGTGAGCTCCGGCCGCGCGCTGGACAAGCTGGCCGAGATGGTCCGCGCCCAGGGCGGCGACGCATCCGCGGTCTACCGTCCCGAGCTTCTTCCCGCCGCGCCCGTGGTCTGCGAGGTTCCGTCGCCGAAGGCAGGCACCGTCAGCCGCATCCATGCCGAAGCGGTCGGTCTGGTCAGCATGAAGCTGGGCGGCGGCCGCGCAACCAAGGAAGACGTCATCGATCCGCGGGTCGGCGTCGTCCTGCACAAAAAGCTTGGAGATACCGTGGCCGAGGGCGAGTCTCTCGCCACGATTCATGCCGCGGATGAAAAAAGCGCCGCGGAGGCGGCCCGTCAGCTGCTTGACTGTTATGAGCTCTGTGACGGTGAGGTCGTCCGTCCCCCTTTTATCCGTAAAATACTTCGCGGAGACGTCTGATCCGTTTCGCGGTTCAATCCCGACCCTGTAAATGAGAAGCCCGGAGGCAATGCCTCCGGGCGTTTTCGTTATATTTCATTTCCTGCTCGCTGTCTCACTGAACCGCGTGATAGCGCAGATACTGGAGAATCTGGTTCAGACCGGTGGAGTTCAGCGTCCTTCCGTCTGCCGAGGCATACTCCTGAAGAAGCAGGCCGCTCACGTCCTGAACCGCGGACACCGCGTCCACATAGTAAGCGCCGGTATCCTCGCAAACGGTCCTGATCCAGCCGTCGGCCTCGCTGCACTTGGCCGCGCTCAGGCCGTCCGCGGTGTTATAGTCCATCGTGACAGAGGTCAGCGGCAGACACAGGATCCATGTATCGGGGCTTGCACGGCGGATGCCGTTGATCAGCGCCTTATATCGGTCGATGAAATCAAACTGGTCAATGTTGGCGATGCCGTCGTTCCCCAGCGCGATCACAAGGATCGGCGGCTGCAGGATCATCGCGGCATTGGAAGCGGTGACGATGGAGCCGTCATTCGGAAAGACGATCCGGCTGTCCGCGATATCCGCCACTGCCATCACGCCGGACGGGGAGGTCCACACCTGCGAAGTGCTTTCGCCGCCGCTCAGCATGCCGTAGTTCTTCAGTCCGATCCACGGGCTGTCACACAGGAAGGTCAGGGAGTCGATATAAGCCTGTCCTGCGTCCTCTGTCTGGGGCAGTGTCTGCAGCGACCCGTCGCTCATCTGCGCGGGCCGTGTTGCCGCATCGTCCACATTCTCCGTCTTCACCGGCTTGCTGCCCAGTTTCACGCCTCCGCGAAACTGTTCTCCGCTGTTTCTCGTAAAGGCCGCGAACAGCAGGCCGATGAAAACCGCGAGCAGGCACAGAACGATCGCCAGTGCCCAGGCGATGTTTTTAATTGCAGTCAGTCTGCCTCTCATTCCTGTTCAGCCAGAGCTTTGGCTTCTTCGATGACCTTCTGCTGGACGTTGCCGGGGGCCTCCTCATAGCGGATGAACTTGCAGGAGAAGGAGCCGCGGCCCTGGGTCATGGAGCGGAGGTCGATCGTGTAGGAGCCCATCTCGGCCATGGGAACTTCGGCTTCGACGGTCTGCATGCCGTCTTCGGCGTTCATGCCGAGCACGGTGCCGCGGCGCTTGGAGCTGATATCGCTCATGATATCGCCGAGGTTCGCGTCGGGAATGGTGACCTGAAGCAGGCCGATGGGCTCAAGGATGGTGGGCTTGGCCTTGGGGATGCCGTCCTGATAGGCAAGGCGGGCGGCCGTCTGGAAGGCCATATCATTGGAGTCGACCGGGTGGTAGGATCCGTCGTAGAGCGTGGCCTTCAGGCCGACCAGCGGATAGCCCGCGAGGACGCCCTTCTGTACCGCGTTGCGCAGGCCCTTTTCGACAGAGGGGAAGAAGTTTTTCGGAACGGAACCGCCGAAGACCTCTTCGGCAAAGATCATGTCGTCCTGCTCGTCCTGCGGCTCGAAGCGGATCCAAACATCACCGAACTGACCGGAACCGCCGGACTGCTTCTTGTGACGGCCGTGGGCTTCGACCTTGCCCTTGATCTTCTCACGGTAGGCGACGCGGGCCTGGGCGAGCTCGGTCTCAACACCGAAGCGGCTCTTGAGCTTGGCGCAGAGGACATCGACCTGGATATCGCCCTGGCCGGAGATGACCATCTGATGGGTCTCGGCGTTGTTGACCAGCGTGAAGGAGATGTCTTCCTCGTTGAGTCTGGCAAGGCCGCCGGCGACCTTGTCGTCCTGGCCCTTGGTCTTCGGCGCGATGGCCATGGAATAGCAGGGTTCCGGCATCTCGATGGCGGGCAGTTCGACTTCGTTCTTCGGGTCGCAGACCGTATCGCCGGTCTTCCAGTCCATCTTGCCGACTGCGACGATGTCGCCGCAGCAGGCGTCTTTCACTTCGGTGGTCTTCTTTCCGCAGATGCTGTACAGACGGCCGAGCTTATCGGTGGAGGAAGCGCGCACGTTGCGCAGGGACATATCGGAGGTGATGCTGCCCTTCATGACCTTTACGAAGCTGTACTTGCCGAACTGGTCGGAAACGGTCTTGAAGACAAAGCCCAGGGTCGGAGCCGCGGCGTCGATGCCGTCCATCTCCACGGGAGCCGGGACATAGTCCATAATGCCCTGCAGGAAGGCCTCGGTGCCGATGTTCTGCATGGCGGAGCTGGCGAACACGGGAACCACGCTGCGGTCCTTCATACCGGCGCGGATTCCGGCGACCATGTCGGCCTCTTCCAGTTCCATCGTCTCAAAGAACTTCTCCATGAGTTCCTCGGTGGCGCCGGCGGCAGTCTCCATAAGTTCCATTCTCAGGTCCTCGGCACGGCCGGCGTCGGCGGCGGGGATCGCGCCCTTGGTGCTCTTGGCGCCGTTGGTCATGTAGCAGACGTTGTGAACCAGATCGATCACGCCCTTGCCGTCGGAGGTCGGGATGGTCACGGGAGCGACGATGCTGCCGTACTTGGCGCGCAGCGCATCCACCACCGCGAAGTAATCGCCGTGCTCTTCATCGCACTTGGAGATCACGAACGCCGTCGGGAGATTGGCCGCCTTGAGGTACTTCCAGCTGCGCTCGGCGCCGACGGAAATGCCGTCCTTGGCAGAGCAGAGGATCACACCCGCTTCCACCGCGCGAAGGGCACAGAGGACTTCGCCGACGAAGTCAAAATATCCCGGGCAATCCAGAACATTCACTTTTCCGCCTCCGAAGGAAACCGGAGCCAAAGAGGATGCGATGGTGATCTGGCGCTTGATTTCTTCCGCGTCATAATCGCATACCGTGTTCCCGTCGCTCACCTTTCCAAGGCGGTCGACAGCGCCGGTGACAAACAGCATACTCTCGGCAAGGCTGGTCTTTCCGCTGTTTCCGTGCCCGAGAAGGGCGATGTTGCGAATGTTTTTACTTTCCATAATATGCTTCCTCTCTAAGAATAAAAATAAATTGTATTGACCGATCAAGCAGACATTCCGTCTGAAACGTGATTCATTCTATTTTACACGATACTGCCTTGGTTTGGCAACAGAAATTTTCATTTTCCCTCAAAATCTCATAAACAGGCTGATCAGCGAGACAATGACCGCGTCCAGCAGCATCAGCACAAACGGAAGCCACGCGCTGACTTCCCCCGTTCCGATGAGCTTGAGAAACACCGCAAGCATGCCGATCACCGCGACGGCCGCCGTGACAATCAGGTTCATGCGGATGGCGACATACATGCTTCTTCCGGTGTCCGCCAGATGCGTCAGCGGGCCGAGGCCTTCCCGGCAGATCACCGCCGAAACCTTGCTGGTCTCGGAAGGCTGGGCCTCGGAGATCCGGAAGCGGTCTCCGTAGGGCGGGAAGTCATATCCGTCCGTCGCCACATCGAACACCTCGTGGAGCAGTTCCGGTGTGATGTTGAAGTCCCGGATGGCGAAAATTGGGTGGCGGTTGGAGGCAATCAGCTCCTGCAGCGCCGTGCGGATTTCCGGCAGGCCGACATAGTTGATCTTGAAGATTCCGTAGAGTACGCCGTCGATGGCCAGCAGCACCGTCGTCTTGTCCACCAGGCGGTACGGCACCTTGACGTTCATCAGCTGCATCAGGTCCGGGCTGCCGCACAGAACCGTGCTGCCCTCGATCCGTCCCTGCAGGCCTCCGCCTGCCAGCCACTGGAAGTCCTCCACCTGCCGCATCCGGCAGTTGTTCTTTTGCATCAGCTCCGCGAAACAGGGCGCAAGTCCCGAGCCGGAGGCCGCGATCATGCTTCCGGCAAAGCCGATGACCCGCTCGGCGCTGTCGTCGGCGAAGATGCGCACCGTCTCGATCGAAACCGTTTCCTCCGGGAAGAGATCCCGGTCGGTCACGATCAGGTTCCGGCTGCAGCCGATGTCGTGGATTCCGGACCAGCCCGCGACGGCAGCGCCGCTGGAGAAGATCCGTCCGGAGCCGATGAAGAACGGCAGCGCAAACGCCAGCAGCGCCGTCACGGGAACCGCGCAGGAAAGGATTGCGGAGAGAATATAGAGATAATCCCCCACGCTGTGCCTGACCAGCGCCGTCAGCAGCGACAGCAGCAGCGCGCAGAGCAGCTGGAGCAGCGCGCTTCTGGAAAACAGCGACTCATCCGGCGGCGTCTCCTCCGCCCGGCGCACAAAGCCCGCCGAGGGCCGTACCGACTTGAGCAGCGTCAGGTCGCCTTTGGCGCGCACCCCCTCTTCCGCCGTCACACAGTATACCCGCTTTCCGATGGCCGGGACGCGGATGGACTTGCGAAGGGCCCGGGCCGACAGCAGGGAAGAGAACAGTACGCCCATCAGCGAGAGGCTTGAGAAAAAGCACAGCGGAATGTGCGGCGATCCGAAGCCGCCCACCGCCACGCTCAGCGCGTCGAAGGAGCTGATCAGGCAGGCCAGTACCGCCAGAGAATCGGCGCCGAAGCGTCTCCGGGTCAGATTCACCGCCGCGTTGGTGACCACATCCAGGCACAGCAGCATGATGGTCAGCTGCAGGCCGAGGCACATCGCCGATGAAACCTTGGCGGTCTTCAGCATGCCGCTCACCGGCAGCCCCAGTGTCAGATAGGCCAGGATAGCCAGAAGCACCAGCCCGATCTGGAATCTCATGCGAAGCATGGTTACCTGAGAGCCGTAATAGCGGGAGGCGTTTGCCACGTTGACCTCTTTCCCGAGGTCTTCGCTGTCGTCCTCCATCGTGGCGGTGCTCTCCCGGTTTCCGATTCCGTTCAGGCGGATCCACAGCGTCATCAGCTCGTTCAGGATCCACTGTCCGAAGGACGGGAAGTCGCCCGAATAGAGAATCTCGTCGTCCGCTTCCGGGTCGAGGCTGTCATCCGTCTCCGGCGCCTGTACGGTTTCCGTGCCGTCTTCGTCCGGAGCCGCCGGTCCTGCCCCGGCGGTTTTCGAGAGGGTCCCGGTTTCCGCCTGGGTTTCTCCGCTCGGGACATAGTCCTCAAAGCTGGCGTAAGCCTTCGGTTCATTCAGTGCCCGTTTTCTGTCGCTGCGGGATTCGCCGAAGCCGTGCAGCAGCTTTTTCAGGCGTCCGCCCTGCTCCTCGTCCCCGCCGGCTTCTTCCTCCGGCTCCGTCGGGGAGGCTTCCGCCGCCTCTGTCTCCCGTCCGTCTTCACCGGCGTCATCCGGGTTTTCCGTTCCATGCTCTGCCGCTTCGGGCAAATCATCCAGCAGCTCCCAGCTGCTCTCCTGCGGCTCGGTCTCAGGCTGAGTCTCCTCCTGCGGCGCTTCTGCCGGGAAGTCCTCTTCAACGCGGTACTCCCGCCGATTCTTTTCCGATACGGGCGCGGGCGCCGGTTCCGGTTTTGTTTTCGGTTTTGTGATTGATTTCAGTCTGGATCCGAGATCCAGGTGCAGTTTCCGCCCGGACTTTCCTTTGCGTTCCGCCGCAGGGGCGGCATCCGGCCTTGTCTGCCCGGCGCCGTCGTCCGCCGCGGACTGCGGCTGCGGCGCAGGCTCCGGTTCCGCTTCTTTCTCTCTGCGCTGCGTGATGGCGGCCGCCTTGGGGATGACGCTCCTGATGGCGGCATCCAGATCCGCAAGTTCATCCGAAGCGGTATGCGCTCCTCCGGCTTTCTTCCCGATCCCCGGCATGTCCGCGTAGATCGGGTGCTGGTCTCCCAGCATGAATTCTCTCAGAATATCCCGGAAATCCGGAGAGTTCTCCGCAAAAAGAGGCTCCTCCGTCACGGGATGCGCTTTCTCTTCTTCAGGTTCCGGATCGCTTTCCCCGGCCGTGAGCCGGTCTGCGCCTCCGCCGTCCGGAGTCTTCTCTGTTTCCGCCGCCGCGGCGTTTTCGGCCTGTTCCGGATCCGCAAACATCCGAAACAGCGCTGTATAGTCGACATCACCGCTGATCGCCGGGTTTTCCTCCGGCGGCATATCCGGAAAGTCCTCGATGATTTTCTGTTTTCTGCGGCGGTTTTTGCGCTCCCGGCCGCTCTTCCCCGTCTTCTCCGTCTTTACGGATTTTTCCGGTGTACCTGCTTTTTTCGGTTCACCATTTTTTTCCGGTTTTTCTCCAGGAAGCGCTTCGGGCTCTATGTGCTCCGAACCGGCTTCTGCCGGACCGGCTGTATTCTCCGGAGTCAGCAGAGCCTCCGGAGCCACTGCTTCTGCGGTTATCTGACTCTCCTCCTCCATGACAGGTGCAGCGGGAGCGAAATTGCTGTCCGGTCCGCTTTCGGCAGCCGGCTTCACGGCAGACTCATACCGGTCATACAGATCCAGTTCGAAGTCGCTCATCGGCAGAGCTTCATTCTCCCAGGCTGCCTGTTCTCCGGCGCCGCCGTCCCAGTCCCCTGAAAACTCTGACAGAATCTCTTCCAGTGTGTATTCTCTTTCGGTCTCATACGCGCCGGATACCGATTCTGCCGGATCATTCCGCAGATCCGTTTTCCGGTTCCATTTCTCCCGCTTCATACTTACCCCGTTCCGTCGCCAAAACGACGATCAGTTTTTTCTTTCCTTTACGAACGTATCCTCAGATACTGCGCTGGCGCATGATCTCATACATCACGATCGCGCCCGCCACAGATGCGTTAAGAGACGAGATTTTTCCTTTCATCGGCAGGGACAAGACAAAGTCGCAGCTCTCCCGGACCAGCCTTCCCATCCCGGTTCCCTCGGAGCCGATCACGAGCGCGATCGGCCCGGTCAGCTCGGTCTTCCACAGCGGGCAGTTTCCGTCCGCCGCCGTGCCGTAGATCCAGACACCGTGCTCCTTCAGCTCGTTGATGGCCGCCCGGAGATTCGCCACTCTGGCCACCGGGAGATGCTCCGCCGCGCCGGCGGAGGCCTTGTTCACCACCGCGGTCAGCCCGGCGCTTCTGCGCTTTGGGATGATCACCCCGTGAGCGCCCGCGCACTCCGCCGACCGGATAATGGCGCCCAGATTATGGCTGTCGGTGATCTCGTCACAGACCACCACGAAGGGGTCTTCGCCGAGCTGATCCGCACGGTCCAGGATGTCCTGCACCGTGACGTATTCCCGCACCGCACAGACCGCGATCACGCCCTGGTGCGCATGAGTCTCGCTCATGGCGTCAAGCTTCCGCCGGTCGCATTCCACCACCGTGATGCCCCTGTCCTTCGCCACCGTGGAGATAAAGCCCAGAGTCCGGTCTCCGTCCCCGCCGGCGATATAGATCTTGTCGATCGGCCTCCCGGCCCGAAGAGCCTCCGTAATGGCATTTCTGCCTTCAATCAGCTCATTTTCAATTCCGTTTGTATGTTCCATTCTCTTCTCCGACAGCCTGATCCGTCTTGTCGGAACAGGCCTGTAATCAGCACAAAATATTCGAATACAAATTACAATATAACACAAGATACAGAAAATGGAAAGAGTTCTTTTTCATGTTCTTCGGAAACTTTACAATTTTTTGTAGACTTTCTTTATAAAAAACATTATAGTACCTGTATCTATCTGAGTTCGGAGGAGAATTCCCGTGAAAGATCCCATGCGCCTGATTGACCGCTTCTGTTACCGGCATCCCAATTTCGGCATTCCCAATCTCATGAAATATCTGACGATTGCCAATGTTGTTTTCTGGATTCTCGGTACGGCGAACAGTGTGCTGATGTCCTATCTCAGCTTTGACGCCGCCCTGATCCTGCGGGGACAGATCTGGCGTCTGTTCACCTTTATGGTCTACCCGCCCAGCATGGGCATTCTGGCGTTTCTGGTCTTCTATTTCTACTACTGGATGGGAAGCACGCTGGAGCAGTACTGGGGAACGCCGCAATTCAACGTCTACCTCCTGATCGGCTGGTTTCTGACCGTGGTGTACGGCTTTCTGGTCTACTTTCTCGGCGGATACCGGATCCGGATCGACTCCCAGTATCTGTATCTGTCCATGTTCTTCTCCTATGCGGCCCTCTTCCCCGATCAGCAGGTCCTGCTGTTCTTCTTCATCCCCATCCGCATGAAGTATCTGGCGCTCATTGACGCGGCCTACTTTGTTCTGGCTGTCGTCGCCAATCCCTTCCCCTTCAATCTGCTGCCGGTGGTCGCGGTCTTGAATTTCGTGATCTTCTTTGCCGGAACCCTGATGAAGAATCTTCCGCGCAGGCCCAGCCGCGCGACCGTCAATTTCCGCCGGGCATCCCGGAAGATCCGCCAGGAACAGCGGGAACAGCTCTATCACCACAAGTGCTCCGTCTGCGGGCGTACGGACACCGAGTATCCCGGCCTGGAATTCCGCTACTGCTCGCGCTGCGTCGGCTATCACTGCTTCTGCATCGACCACATCAACAACCACATTCACTTCACAGAGTGATGCCGCTCCGTATTCAGATGCATTCTATTATTTGAAACATAAGGAGGTTCCCCGTGAACACCATCTCCATCGATGAAAACAGACTTTCTGACATCAACCGCTTTGCTGAGGCCCATGAGCGCGATATCGTCCGCGATATCGCCCGCCTTGTCCGCATCCCCAGCGTCGAAGGTCCGGCCGGGCCGGACGCGCCTTTCGGCGTTGAATCCAGACGCGCCCTCGACTGTGCTCTGCAGATTGCGGCGGAGCTCGGCCTGGACACCGTCAACTGCGAAAACAGGATCGGTTACGCCGCTGTCGGCGAGGATCATGGGCAGGGCTACCTTGCCACCATCACCCACGTTGATGTCGTTCCCGCCGGAGACGGCTGGAGTGAGGATCCTTTCACCCTGCGCGAGCGCGAAGGTTTTCTGATCGGCCGGGGCGTGATGGACGACAAGGGTCCCAGTGTGCTCTGCCTGTACGCGCTGAAGTATCTGCAGGATTCCGGGCTTCCGCTGCGTTATCCGGTTCGTGCGTTGCTCGGCAGCAACGAGGAAACCGGCATGGGCGATTTGGAGCACTACACCGCCAATTATCCCGCTCCCCTTTTCTGCTTCAGTCCGGATGCTGATTTCCCGCTGATCCACGGTGAAAAGGGGATTTACCACGGTCGCCTGATCTCCCGTCACATGCCGGTCAACGTCCTGGAGATGACCGGCGGGGTCGCTGCCAACGCCGTGCCCGCCAAGGCTTCCGCGCTCGTGCGGGCAGAGACGCTGCACAGCACGGATGCCGTTTCGGCCGAGCAGCTGGAACCGGGTCTCTGGAAGCTTTCCGCCGTCGGGATCAGCGGCCACGCCTCCATGCCGGAGGGCACCGTCAACGCCATCGGGCGGATTGTCGACTATCTTCTCGAGAACGAGGTTCCGGCAGATGAAGAGCTGCCGTACTTCCGTTTCCTGGCCAGGCTGCACGCGGCCACGGACGGAAGCGGACTCGGTCTGCAAAGTTCTGACGACAGCTTTACCCCGCTCACCGCGGTCGGCGGGAAGATCTCCACGGAGAACGGCATTTTCACCCAGACCATCGACTGCCGTTACGGCCTTTCCACCAGCGGAGAGAGGATCTCTGCTCTGCTCCGGGATGCTGCCGGCGATGCCGCCGACATTCAGGTCGACGCGGACAACGCGCCCTTCTATCTCACGCTGGATAACCCGGCCATTCAGGCCTGCATGGAAAGCTACAATCTCATCACCGGGGAAAACGCCCGTCCCTTCACCATCGGCGGCGGTACCTATGCCCGCCACTTCCCCAATGCGGCGGCTTTCGGCCCCGAGCATCCCGAGCGGCCCGCTCCCGATTTCGCCGGTCCGATCCACGGTATCGACGAAGCGGCCCGCCTCTCCGACCTTATGGAAGCGCTGAAGATCTACATCGTCGCGCTGCTTCGTCTTGAGGAACTTGACTACTGACCGTCATGAAGCAGAACCGCTGCGTTGTAATATCCGGCGGGGACTTCAGCCCTGTCCCCGGACTCACTTCGGACGACTTCGTCATCGCCTGTGACCGCGGCTATGCCTATTGCGGGCGCCTCGGCACCCGGCCGGATCTGATCATTTCCGATTTTGACTCTTACCGGGGGCCGGTGGATGCGGAGATTCCGCTGAACCGCTATGCCTCCGAGAAAGACGACACCGACACCATGCTTGCCGTCCGGTATGCCATTGCGCACGGATTCCGGGAGCTGCTCCTGTGCTGCGCCCTCGGCGGCCGCCTGGATCATCTGATCGCGAATCTGCAGAGTCTGGTATTTGCCCGGAAGCACGGTCTCCGCGCTTCCCTCTGCAGTGAGGATACGGAGGTCTTTACCCTGGAAGGCGGCGCGATGCGGATCCCCCGCCGTGACGGCTGGTCGCTGTCTGTGTTTGCCCTCGACGGCCCCTGCCGGGGCGTCTGCATCTCCGGAGCCAAGTATCCGCTCGTGAATGCGGAGCTTCTTCCCTCCTTTCCTCTCGGCGTCAGCAACACCTGGGCCGCGGCGGAAGCCGTCGTCACGGTTGCGGAAGGGATTCTCCTGATCGTTCTGTCGCGGATTCCGCCGGAGTCTCCGGAAAACAGTTGACGGCGGTCAAAAAAGAAAGTATATTGATAAGGTTGAAAACCGGTATGGATCCTGTCCGGACGGAAGGAGGCCCGATGTTTTGGAACCGATCCGTTTTTCCAGTCCCTCTGCCATCGGGCATGCGTATATTCTCTCCTCCCCCTCCCGGGAAGAGGCTTTGGCCGCAGCCCGGGAGATCGCTTCCGCCGCCGTCTGTCTGAACGGGCAAGACGTTCCCTGCGGGAAGTGCCGCGGCTGTCGGAAGGCCGCGGCGGGCGTCCACCCCGACATCTTCACGCTCCGGCGCCTTCCGGATAAAAGCGGGAATCTCCGGCGCGAGCTGACCGTATCCCAGATCCGGGATCTGTCCGTCGATGCGCAGGTTCTGCCGAATGAGGCGGAACGCAAGGTGTACATCATCGAAGAAGCCGAGCTCATGAACCTCAACGCCCAGAACGCCGCGCTGAAGCTTTTTGAGGAGCCTCCTCCCAGTGTGGTTTTTCTGCTCTGCGTATGCAATCCCGACCTGCTTCTTGAGACGGTGCGCTCCCGCTGTGCCATGCTGAGTCTGTCCGGAGAGACGGTGCAGCTGGATGCGGAATCCGTGAAGCTGGCTGACGGTTTTCTCGCGGCGGTCCGAACGGGCGATCGGCGCAGGGTCTATCGCTGGATCGCCAAAAATGAACTCAGCAAGCTCGACGCCACATCCGCCTTCATCGACGCCGCGCTGTCGCGCAGCTGTGACATGCTGTGCGGAAGAATGTCCGCCGGTGCGCTCTCTGTCGAAGCGCAGATGCATCTCTATCGGCTTCTGCAGCGCTGCTCGGACCACCTGAAGGTAAATGTAAACGCCAAACATATTTTCAGTCTGCTTGCCGCAGACGCTCTGCCCGGCCCGATCGGACATTCCGCGGCAGACTCAGTGCATAAAATTGGAGAAAAAACATGACCGAAGTAGTTAGCATCAGATTTAAAAACCGCGGGAAAGCGTACTATTTTGACCCCGCCGGCCTTCAGATTCAGGTTGGGGACAACGTGATCGTCGACACGGCCAACGGGATGGAGATCGCCGTCTGCTCCCGCGAGAATCACCCCGTGGAGGACACCGCCGTGGTGCAGCCGCTGCGCCGGGTTCTGCGGATCGCGACCCAGATGGATCTGCGTACGGAAGAGATCAACCGCCAGCGTGAAAAGACCGCCTTCGACATCTGCCGCGAAAAGATTCAGGAACACAGCCTGGACATGAAGCTGGTCGACGTCGAGTGCAATTTTGAAGGCAACAAGACCACCTTTTTCTTCACTTCGGACGGGCGGGTGGATTTCCGTTCTCTGGTCAAGGATCTGGCGGGGATCCTGCACAACCGCATCGAGCTGCGACAGATCGGGGTCCGGGATGAGGCAAAGATGCTGGGTGGTCTCGGAATCTGCGGCCGTCCCTACTGCTGCAGTCAGTTTCTGGATGACTTTCATCCCGTTTCCACCAAGATGGCCAAGATTCAGTCCCTCTCTCTCAATCCCGCCAAGATCTCCGGCAGCTGCGGCCGTCTGATGTGCTGCCTGCGTTATGAGCAGGAAGCCTATGAGGATCTGGTCAAGAAGGTTCCGAAGCAGGGCGCCTTCGTTGAGACCAAAGACGGCTACGGAACGGCCGTTCAGGTCAATCTCCTCCGCTCCACCGTCAAGGTGAAGCTGGACGAAGAGCGCGAAGACATCCTTCATGAGTATAAGAGCTACGAGCTGGCGGCCGTCCCTGGCGGCCGTCCGAAGGACGGAGCGGAGCCGCCCCATGTCCTCGAGTACGTGGAACCGGAGCCGGAAGAGACCGAAGCGGAAGAAACGGATGATTGGGCGGTCCCGACCATGGTGGTCACGCCGCTCCCGGAAAAGCCTGCACCCTTGCCGGAGGAGGAAGCCGCTCCGGAAAAGAGCCGGCGGAACCGCCGGAACCGCAGCCGTCACAAAGGCGCCAAACCGGCGGCTCCCGATGCCCCCTCCATCGTTGTTCCCGTCAAGGAAGAGGCCGTGAAGTCAAAGTCTGCGGAAAGCGGCAGTCATCACCCCCACTCCGGCAAGAAGCATTCCGCCTCGAAGCCTTCCGGCAGTGCTCCGAAGAGCGGAGAGGCCTCCTCTGTGAAGGTTCAGAAGCTCTCCGTCCAGACCCCGGCGGCCGCAGAGTCCCCTGACGGCGGCAAGACCGAGAAGAAGAACAACCGGCCCCGCCGCCGGCACTATCACGGGAAAAAGTCCTCCTCCGGCAAGCCCGCTTCCGAATCCTGAGTACGCGTTCTTCTTCTGATTCTCGATGAAGCGACTTCCGCACTGGACAGCGTCACCGAACAGCGGATCCAGCAGAGCATTGACCGTCTCAGTCAGGGAAAAACCGTCGTCGTGATCGCCCACCGCCTCTCCACGATCCGGAATGCCGACCGCATTGCGGTTGTGGATGCACAGCATATCGTGGAACAGGGTTCCAGAGAAGAGCTTCTTGCCCGTGGCGGGGCTTACGCCGCCCTGGAACATGCTCAGGCTCAGCAATAAGGATGCCCCTCCGCATTCGCGGAGGGGCTGCTGTTTTATGTTAGACTGTTCTCTTTCCGGCGTGCAGAGGCAGGAAGCGATCCGGGATGCGAGTTTGACGTTGCTGAATACCAGACGGATGCTGGAGTCGAGGCTGTCGCCGTCGGTCTCCTGATATTCCTGGATTCCAGTTATATCCGCAGTTCATACTCAATACTCAAAAGTTCCGGAGAAGACCACATTGGCGCTGCCGGTCAGAACCACCCGCTCGTCGGTGTAATTGACGGTCAGGTCGCCGCCCGGAAGGGTCACCCTGACATCCGTCCCCTTGTCGCAGAAGCCGTTTTCGACCGCGGCCACCACGGCCGCGCAGGCCCCGGTCCCGCAGGCGAGCGTTGCGCCGTTGCCGCGCTCCCAGACACGCATCCGCAGCGCCGTACGGCTCACGACCCTCACAAACTCGGCGTTCACCCGTTCGGGGAAGATCTCCGCATGCTCAAACTGCGGTCCCACCGTCTCCAGGTCCAGGGTATCCACCGTATCACAGAAGACCACGCAGTGTGGATTTCCCACCGAGAGGCAGGTGATGCGCCAGTCGCGGCCGGCGATGGAAACAGGATAATCGCGGACAAACGTGGAGTTTGGAACGCGGAAAGAGGAATCAGAGGAATACTCAGAGAGCTTTTCCGGATCAAGGGGGACGGAAGCCGCATCCAGCTTTGCCCGGCCCATATCCACGGATACGGAACTCACCTGCCCGTCACGACAGAAGAGCTTCAGGCGGCGGATACCCCCGGCGGTCTCAACCGAGAGGTTCTCCGTCCGCAGATACCCCTTGTCGTACATGTATTTGCCCACGCAGCGCAGATTGTTGCCGGCCATTTTCCCTTCGCTGCCGTCCCGGTTGAAGCTGCGCATGCGCACATCTGCCCGGGCGGAATGCTCCATGAGGACGATGCCGTCAGCGCCGATGCCGTAATGCGGCTGGCAGAGGGAGACGCAGAGGGATTCCGGGCAGGACACGCTGCCGTCGAAGTTCTCGATGAAGATATAGTCGTTTCCGCAGTCCTGCATCTTGGTGAAGGGAATGGTCCGGCGCCAGCGGCGCATGCGGTTCAGATCCACCAGCTCGGTGTTGCTCTGGCTGTAGCGCGAGGCAATGCTGTCGGCCAGGGCTCCGGCGGTGTCCAGTGAAGTCAGGCAGGGAATGCCCAGCTGCATGGCGCGGCGGTGCAGAGCGATATAGTCCCCCATGGTACCGTCCTTCACGGCGCCGGTGTAGACGATGAGCTTCAGGCCGGGGGCCTCGCCGCGGAGGATCTGTTCCGCGTCAAAGCGTTCCACCGGCAGGCCCGCCCCCGCGATGGTTGCCGCGGTGCCTTCGGTGCCGCAGAGCTTCAGGCCCAGTTCATGGAAGCGGCGGGCGAGGTTCAGGATCTCGGGATAATCCGCGGTCTCCACGCTGAGAAGGACCTTGTCCCCGGCGGAGGGGATATGGAAGCCGGCAGCCGTGAGGCCCTTGTACATGGCTTCGGCAAAGCTGCGGCCGAGGCCAAGAACCTCTCCGGTGGACTTCATCTCGGGACCGAGAATGGAGTTCGCGTCCGAGAGTTTTTCAAAGGAGAACACGGGGACCTTCACGGCATAGTAGGGCGGCGTGCGCCAGAGACCGGTGCCGTAGCCCAGATCCTTCAGCTTCGCCCCCAGCATGATGCGGGAGGCCAGGTCCACCATGGGGACATTCGTCACCTTGGAGATGTAGGGGACGGTGCGGGAGGCGCGGGGATTGACCTCAATGACATAGAGCTCTCCCTCATAGATCAGGTACTGAATATTCACAAGCCCCCTGGTGCCCAGCGCCAGGGTCAGCTTCTCGGAGACGTCGCAGATCCGGTGGAGGAAGGGATCCGTCAGGTTGTAGGGCGGGTAGACCGCGATGGAGTCGCCGCTGTGAACGCCGGCACGCTCGATGTGCTCCATGATGCCGGGGATCAGCACATCGTTGCCGTCTGAGATCACATCCACCTCCAGCTCGATGCCGGGCATGTACTTGTCCACCAGGACGGGGTTTTCGATCCCGCCGGCCAGGATGCTCCGCATGTAGGTCTCGGTGGTCTCACGGTCGCGTGAGATGCACATGTTCTGGCCGCCGATGACATAGCTGGGGCGCAGGAGCACCGGATAGCCCAGGTCCTCGGCCGCGGAGAGGGCCTCCTCCAGAGTGTTTACCCCGTGGCCCCTCGGGCGGCTGATGCCGAAGCGTTCCAGGAGCGCGTCAAAGCGTGCCCGGTCCTCCGCGGTGTCGATGCTGTCGGCGGAGGTGCCCAGGATGGGAATGCCCTGTTCGGAGAGGAAGCCCGTCAGTTTGATGGCCGTCTGGCCGCCGAAGGCCACCACCACGCCCACCGGCTTTTCCACCTGAATGATGTTCCAGACGTCTTCCGGGCAGAGGGGTTCGAAGTAGAGCCGGTCGGCAGTGTCATAGTCGGTGGAGACCGTCTCGGGGTTGTTGTTCACGATGACCACGTCGTAGCCCATCTCCCGCAGGGTCCAGACGCAGTGGACCGAGCTGTAGTCAAACTCGATGCCCTGGCCGATGCGGATGGGTCCGGAGCCCAGAACCATGACCACGGGCTTCCCGCTGCGCGGAAAGCTGCGGGATTCACAGAGTTCATCGCAGGAGGAGTAGAAATAGGGCGTCTCGGCGTCAAACTCGGCGGCACAGGTGTCCACCATCTTGTAGGAGAAGGCTGTCTCTGCCGGGAGCTGCGCTCCGCTGAGGCGGCGCAGAGCGGAGTCGGGGTAGCCCAGGCGCTTGGCCAGCATGTAATCCTCGCGGTTCAGAGGACTGCCCGCAATGCGCAGCTCGAAGGCCGCAAGGCCTTCCAGCTTCCGGAGGAAGAAAAGGTCGATCTTCGTAAGCTCATGAATCTCTTCCGGGGTCATCCCCTGCTTCAGGGCTTCAAACACCGTAAAGAGGCGGTGGTCGTCCTGATCCAGCAGGCGCGCACGGAGCGGACGTGGATCCGTGGAAGCAAGGTTCAGACTGTCCAGGGAGATCTCGGCGCCCCGTACCGCTTTCATCAGGGCCATCTCAAAGCAGGGGGCAATGGCCATCACCTCGCCCGTGGCTTTCATCTGAGTGCCCAGACGGCGCGAGGCGTGGGGAAACTTGTCAAAGGGCCACTTCGGCAGCTTCACCACCACATAGTCCAGGGCCGGTTCGAAGCAGGCGCAGGTCTTGCCGGTGATATCGTTGGGAATCTCGTCCAGGGTGTAGCCCAGGGCCAGGCGCGTGCTGATCTTCGCGATCGGATAACCGGTGGCCTTCGAAGCCAGGGCGGAGGAACGGGAGACGCGCGGATTAACTTCAATCACGGCATACTCGAAGCTTTCCGGGTTCAGCGCAAACTGGCAGTTGCAGCCGCCGACGATCCCAAGGGCCGTGATGATGTCCAGGGCAGCGCTGCGCAGCATCTGGTATTCTTTATCCGCCAGCGTCAGCGCCGGCGCCACGACGATGGAGTCGCCGGTGTGGATGCCGACCGGGTCGAAGTTCTCCATGCTGCAGACGGCGATTACATTTCCGGCCGCGTCCCGCATGGTTTCAAACTCAATCTCCTTCCAGCCCGACACGCACTTCTCGATGAGCACCTGGGTAATGGGCGACAGATCCAGTCCGTTCCGGGCGATGGAAGAGAGCTCCTCCGGGGTATCGGCAATTCCGCCGCCGGTGCCGCCCAGGGTATAGGCCGGACGGACGATCACCGGATAGCCGATCTCCATGGCGATCTGAAGCGCCTGTTCCACCGTGGTGGCGGTGGCGGAGGGGATCACGGGCTGGCCCATCTCCTCCAGCGTCTCGCGGAAGCGTTCACGGTCCTCGGCACGTTCGATGCTCTCGATATCCGAGCCGAGAAGACGCACGCCGTATTTCTGAAGCGTTCCGTCCCGGCTGAGCTGCATGGCGAGGGTCAGGCCTGTCTGCCCGCCGAGGCCTGCCAGCAGGCCGTCCGGACGCTCCTTGGCGATGATGCGGCGCAGCGTCTCCGGGGTCAGAGGTTCGAGATAGATGGCGTCCGCCAGCTTCTTGTCGGTCATGATGGTGGCGGGGTTGGAGTTGACGAGGACGGTCTCGATGCCCTCCTGCCGCAGAATCCGGCAGGCCTGGGCGCCCGCGTAGTCAAACTCGGCCGCCTGCCCGATGACGATCGGTCCGGAACCGATCACCAGGACCTTATGGATGCTCCTGTCCTTCGGCATGTCAGTCCTCCTCCCCTCTCATCATCCGCAGAAAGCGGTCAAACAGGAATTCCGTATCATGGGGGCCCGCGCAGGCCTCCGGGTGAAACTGAACCGTGAAGCAGCGTTTTCCCGGATAGTCCAGGCCCTCACAGCTTCCGTCATTGGCGTTGCGGAAGCTCAGGCGCGCGATGCCCTGCATGCTCTCCGTCTCCACGGCATAGCCGTGGTTCTGGGTGGTGATCCAGGTGCGCACGCCGTCCGTAACGGGCTGGTTGGCGCCGCGGTGGCCGTACTTGAGCTTGTAGGTTTTCCCGCCCATGGCCAGCGCACAGAGCTGATGCCCGAGGCAGATGCCGAAGACGGGGAGCTTCCCCACCAGCCTCCGGAGCTGTTCCACCTCAAAAGCATTCTCGGCCGGGTCTCCGGGGCCGTTGGAAAGCATCAGGCCGTCCGGCGCCATGGCGAGGATCTCTTCCGCGGTGGTGTCGTGGGGCAGAAGCGTCACCCGGCAGCCCCGCTTCTGCAGGCTGCGGATGATATTCCGCTTGGCGCCATAGTCCAGAAGCGCCACATGAAAGTACGGGGAATCAGGAGATGGGCCCTGAGTCGGCTCAAAGACCTGCGCCGTCGGGGTGCTGACCCGGGCGACGACATGCTGTACCGCATACGCTTTGACCGCGCTGAGGTCTTCCGGGACCGTGCGGCAGAGACAGGCGTTCATCACGCCCTGCTCGCGGATCAGGCGGGTCAGCGCACGGGTGTCGACCCCGCGGATTCCCGGGATCCCCTGCTCCTTCAGGAAGGTGTCCAGCGTGCCGGTACTGCGGAAGTTCGACGGAGCGTCACACAGTTCACGCACCACATAGCCCTTCGCATGGCAGGCACCCTCGAAGTCTTCCGGGATCAGGCCGTAGTTGCCGATCATGGGGAAGGTCTGCAAGATGATCTGCCCGGCATAGCTGGGGTCGGTCAGAGTCTCGAGATAACCGGTCATGCCGGTGGTGAACACCAGCTCCCCCACGGTCTCAAGGCCGGGATCGTTCTCCTTCCATGCGCCAATGGGATGGCCCGCAAAGGCCATCCCGTTTTCCAATACCAGATAGACAGTTTCCATAGTGATAATCCTTTTTTTCACCCCCGCCAGAGGCGGGGGTGAAATGTTACAGTGTCGCGGCCATGACCGCCTTGATGGTGTGCATGCGGTTTTCCGCCTCGTCGAAGACGATGGACTGCGGCCCCTCAAAAACCTCGTCCGTCACCTCCATGGCCTCCAGGCCGAACTTCTCATGAATCGCGACGCCGTTTTCGGTCTCCAGATCGTGGTAGGCCGGCAGGCAGTGCATAAAGCGGCACTGCGGTCCGGCAGTTTCCATCAGGGTCCGGGTCACCTGGTACGGCAGAAGATCATGAATACGCTCTGCCCAGACCTCTTCCGGCTCGCCCATGGAGACCCAGATATCCGTATACAGGACATCTGCGTTCTGAACGGCCTTCATCGGATCGGTCTCAAACGCCAGGGTCGCGCCGGTTTCCGCCGCGACGGCTTTGCATTCTTCAATCAGCGCCGCGTCCGGGAAGTACTTCTCCGGCGCGCAGGCCACGAAGTGCAGGCCCATCTTGGCACAGCCGACCATGAGAGAGTTGCCCATATTGTAGCGGGCATCCCCGAGGTAGACCAGCTTCTTCCCCTTCAGAGAGCCGAAATGTTCCCGGATCGTGAGGAAATCCGCCAGAATCTGGGTGGGATGGAACTCATTGGTCAGGCCGTTCCATACCGGGACGCCGGAATAAGCGGCGAGCTTCTCCACACGGGCCTGTTCAAAGCCGCGGTACTCGATGCCGTCGAACATCCGGCCCAGAACCCTGGCCGTATCGGCAATGCTCTCCTTCTTCCCCAGCTGCGAGCTCTTCGGATCCAGATATACCGGATGCATCCCGAGGTCAGCCGCCGCCACTTCAAAGCTGCAGCGCGTGCGGGTGCTGGTCTTTTCAAACACCAGGGCAATGCTCTTGCCCTCATGCAGCCGGTGCGGAATCCCTGCTTTTTTCTTTGCTTTCAGGTCCGCCGCCAGATCCAGCAGCCCTTCAATCTCTGCCGGAGTGAAGTCCAGCAGTTTCAGAAAACTCTTTCCCTTCAGATTCATGCGCACGCTCCTTTGATCACTTCAATGGCTTTCATCAGGACATCTTCCGGAATGTTCAGCGCCGGAAGCAGGCGGACCTTATCCTTCGCCGTGAGGCAGAGAACGCCGTTCTCCATGCAGGCCTTCACCACGTCGGAAGCGGGCTTCACGGTCTTGATGCCGATCATCAGGCCCATGCCGCTGACGCTCTCCACACCGGGGGCGCCCTGCAGAGCCTCAAAGGCCATGGCGCTCTTTTTCTTCACATCTGCCAGAAGCTTGTCATCGATCCGGCTCAGAATGCTCAGAGCGCCGGCGCAGCAGACCGGGTTTCCGCCGAAGGTGGAGCCGTGGTCGCCGGCGCCCAGGGTGAACTCGGTCTTCTCTCCGAACAGCACCGCGCCCAGCGGCAGTCCGCCGCCGAGGCCCTTCGCCGTGGACACCACATCCGGCTGCACGCCGAAGTTCATATAGGCATAGAGCTCACCGGTACGGCCGTTTCCGGTCTGAACCTCATCCACCATCAGGAGGATGTCTTCCGCCTTGCAGAACGCCGCGAGGCCCGTGACAAAGTCCTTCTGCAGCGGGATGACGCCACCCTCGCCCTGGATGCATTCGATCAGGACAGCGGCGGCTTTGTTCTGAAGCGCCGCGTTTTTCACCGCCTCCAGGTCGTTGGCCGGGGCGTGGACAAAGCCCGGGGTCAAAGGCTGGAAGAGCTCATGGTAGTGGGCCTGGCCGGTGGCGGCCAGCGTCGTGAGCGTGCGGCCGTGGAAGCTGTTTTCCAGGGTGACGATCGTGAAGTATTCCGGCCCCTTCTTCTCGGCGGCGTACTTGCGGGCGGCCTTGATGGCGCCCTCATTGGCCTCTGCGCCGGAGTTGCAGAAGAAGACCTTCTTCATGCCGGCCTTTTCACAGAGCAGCTTCGCCAGTCTGGCGCAGGGCTCGGTATAATAGAGATTGGACATATGCTGGAGTTTTCCCAGCTGTCCGCTCACGGCCTCCTTCCACTCGTCGTCGGCAATGCCGAAGGCAGTGACGCCGATGCCGCTGCCCATGTCGATGTATTCCTTTCCGGTCTCGTCATAAACAAGGGAACCCTTTCCGCTCACCAGTTCGACCGGGAAACGTGCATAGGTGTTGGCGATGTATTCTTTGTCGATGGTTTTCAGTTCTGACATAATTCCGTCTCCTCTCCGTATACCATGGTGCCCGCGCCTTCGTCCGTCAGGATCTCCATCAGGATCGAGTGCGGCACTCTGCCGTCCATGATGATCACGCGCTCCACACCGCGGTGGATGGCGTCGATGCAGCATTCCACCTTGGGGATCATGCCGCCCGCAATGACCTTTTCTTCAAAGAGCCTGATCGCCTCGCCGATGGTCAGCTCGGGGATCAGGGTGTTTGGGTCGTTCTTGTCCCGCAGGACACCGGCGATATCCGTCATCATGATCAGACGTTCGGCGCCCAGGGCGCCGGCAATGTAGGCCGCGGCGGTGTCGCCGTTGATATTATAGGTGTTGCCCTCCTTGTCGCAGCCCAGTGTGGAGATCACGGGGATATAGCCCTTCTCCAGCAGGTCCATCACGGGTTCGATGTTTACCCCTGTAATGCTCCCGACATAGCCCAGTTCCGCGCGCTTCATCTTCGCTTCAATCAGGCCGCCGTCCATTCCGGAGATGCCCATGGCCTTGCCGCCCTTGACCTCCAGGAGCTTCACCAGCGTCTTGTTGACCTTCCCGGCAAGGACCATCTGGACGATGTCGACGGTCTCCTGATCCGTGACGCGAAGCCCGTCCACAAACTCCGGCTTCTTGCCGAGTCTGCTCATCATGTCGCTGATCTCCGGCCCGCCGCCGTGCACCAGCACAACCCGCACGCCCACCAGCCAAAGGAGGACGATATCCTCCATGACCTGCTCGCGGAGCTCCTCACTGACCATGGCGTTGCCGCCGTACTTGACCACAACGATCTTTCCATTGTACTGCCGGATATAGGGCAGGGCCTGGGTCAGCACCTGGGCCCTCTGGCTGTTTGTAAACTGATTCATGTCAGGGTTTACTCTCCCATTATTGTTCTCAGAGTCTGTAGCTGTCACAGAATCTTACCCGGTCAGGTCCGGTAGTCTCCGTTGATCTTCACATAATCATAGGTGAGGTCGCAGCCCCATGCGGTGGCCGAAGCCTCTCCGTCGCCGAGGGTGATCAGGATGTCGATCTCTTTCTCGTGCAGAACCTCCGCCGCCTTCTCCTCAGAGAAGGGAACGCCGGCGCCGTTCTCGCAGACCGTGACGTCCCCCGCCGCGGAGCGGAAGACCACGCCCACCTTGTGCACGTCGACGTCCGCACCGCTGTAGCCGATGGCGCAGAGCACGCGGCCCCAGTTGGCGTCCTCGCCGAACATCGCCGCCTTGGTCAGGCTGGAGCTGATGACGCTGCGGGCGATGGTCTTCGCCGCCTTGTCGTCCTTCGCTCCGGTGACGGAGCATTCCAGCAGCTTGGTCGCGCCCTCGCCGTCGCCGGCGATCATCCGGCAGAGCTGGACGTTCACCGTGTTCAGGGCACACATGAAGGTGCTGAAGTCCTCGCCCTCTTCGGTGATCTCCTCATTGCCGGCAAGGCCGTTGGCGAGGATCGTCACCATGTCGTTGGTGGAGGTGTCGCCGTCCACGCTGATCATGTTGAAGGTGGTCCGGATATCGCCGGAGAGCGCCTTCTGCAGCATGGGCGCGCTGATTGCGGCGTCCGTGGTCAGGAAAACCAGCATGGTGGCCATGTTGGGGTGGATCATGCCGCTGCCCTTGGCGATGCCGCCCAGATGGCAGGTTTTTCCGCCGAGTTCGAACTCCACCGCGACTTCTTTCTTCTTCGTATCGGTGGTCATGATGGCGCTGCAGGCCTCCCCGCTCCCCTCCGAAGACAGGTTCGCCACCAGTGTCGGAATGCCCGAGGCGATGGGGGCGATGGGAAGCGGCTGTCCGATGACGCCGGTGGAGGCCACGACCACGTCGTTCGCCGCGATGGAGAGCGCGTCGGCCAGAAGGCCGCTCATGGTCTCAGCGATCTCGATGCCGTCGGCGTTGCAGGTGTTGGCATTGCCGCTGTTGCAGATAACCGCCTGGGCTTTGCCGTCGGCGATGTGGCTTTTTGTCACGGTCAGGGGTGCGCCCTTGACGAGGTTTGTGGTATAGACGGCAGCGGCATTCGCCTTCACGTTGCTCACGATGAGGGCAAGATCCTTCTTGTTCGGATTTTTCCGGATCCCGCAGTAAACACCGGCGGCCTGAAAGCCTTTTGCGGCGCAGACGCCGCCGCCGATGGGTTTAATCGTTGAAGCAGGATTGTTCATGGTTATTTCTCCTTCAAAAGGGTTCAGTTTCGCTCTGTTATACTGCAAGTCCGGTGGTTTCGTCAAGTCCCAGAAGGATGTTCATGTTCTGGATGGCCGCACCGGAGGCGCCTTTTCCCAGGTTGTCAAAGGTGGAGATCAGCAGGATCCTCTCGTTGTTGCCGGCCACCGTGACCGCCATGTCGTCACGCCCGGAGAGGGCGTTTCCGGCGATCAGGCCTTCGGTATACTCCTCATAGTGGACGACTTTGCTGTGGTAGCAGGCCTGATAGAGCTGCTTCACATCCTCGACGCTGCCCTTCAGGTCCTTCCGGAACAGGGGGACCGTCACCGCCATGCCGCTGTAATAGTCCGCGACGATCGGGCAGAAGAACGGAACCGTCGTGAGGCCGGAGATCTTCACCATCTCCTTCAGGTGCTTGTGGCTCTGGCCCAGGGCATACTGCCGGGGGGAATCCAGCGCCGCGTCTCTGCCCTCCGCCTCGTAGTCGGCGATCATGCTCTTTCCGCCGCCGGAATAGCCGGTCACCGAGAAGCAGGTGAACGCCGTTTCGGGCGACACCAGGCCCTCATGCACCAGGGGCTCCACCAGGGAGATAAATCCGCTCGCGTGGCAACCCGGATTTCCGATCCGGCGGCTGACGGCGATCTTCTCCCGCAGGCCGTGGAGCTCGGGGAAGCCGTAGTCCCAGCCCGGCTCGGTGCGGTGGGCGGTGGAGGTGTCGATGACGGCGGTGTCGCCGTGCACCAGCTCCGCCGCCTCAATCGCCGCCGCATCCGGCAGGCAGAGGAAAGCCACATCCGCGGCGTTCAGGATCTCTTCCCTCGCCGCCCTGTCCTTCCGAAGCTCCGGCGGGAGACTCAGGATCTCCAGTTCCTTTCGGTCGGCAAGGCGCTCATGAATCCGCAGGCCGGTGGTGCCGGCGCTGCCGTCTATAAAAACCTTTGTCATTGGTTCAGTTCCTTTCTGACAAACGCGATCTGCTTTTCCACGGAGGCTGCCGAAGTGCCCCCTTCGCTGATTCGCTTTTCCATGCAGGTTTTCAGGTCGATGGCCTCATAGAGGCTCTCGTCGAAAAGTTCGCTGTACGTCCGGTACGTCTCCAGCGGCAGCGTCTCCAGAACCTGTCCGCTCTCCATGCATGTCCGCACCAGCTGCCCGGAGATCTTATAGGCATTCCGGAAGGGCATCCCCTTCTTCACCAGCCAGTCGGCA
>Ga0256405_10003688_pt1 | contig 30975 bp, 16 predicted proteins | sample RumenRJG_02DNA_FD_189096 | JGI IMG/M metagenome (GOLD analysis project Ga0256405, IMG submission 189096) | Bovine rumen microbial communities from Lethbridge, Alberta, Canada - RJG_02 | ecosystem: Host-associated > Mammals > Digestive system > Stomach > Rumen | place: Canada: Alberta...
AGGGCTGACGCTACATGGCAGATCCTTTGAATCTGCCACCAGTCATGTGGGGCGTGTCATGAAGTCTATCTCCCACTTTTGTGCAAGCACACGTGGGAGAAGACTTATGACACTAATATCATATTATTAAAATTAATAAATTTAAGTGAGTAAATTTAAGTTAAACTCGTAAAATATCAAAACTCACATATATTATTTTACTATCACAAAAAGTATTTGCACAAGTTTTTGTAAATTTATGAATGTAATAATTTCGTAAATTATTTGCAATAAAAATGCATAATTGGAAGTTTTTTCTGAAAGTATTTTCAGTTGGGAAACGATAACTCTTAAAAATAAAATTTTATTTCCTAAAATTAATAAATGTTTGAAAATTCTTTCAAAAATAATTGTATTTTTAAGCATACAATTAATATACCCTTTGCTATAGTTTAGTTAAGTAATTAAGACAGGGGTTGGCTTAATTAAGAGGGTATAGGTTATGGGTAAAATTAAATATTGTACTAAGAGGGGTCTTAGGAAAGGGTTAGCGGCATTACTGACTGCAAGTATGTTGATTACTGCAGTCCAAGTGCCAGCATTCGCACTCGCAGATGAGGTGACGGAATCTACCGCCTCCGTATCTGGAGTTTTTAGTAAAAAGATTGTTTTGGATCTTCTCAGTGAGGATCTCAGGGCGGCTGCATTAACAGCTATACGTGATAACAATCTTTTCGATGCGCAGGATTATCTTGGCGCAACATCCGATAGCACAAAAGCAAAAAAAGAATATGAGGCGTTCTTTAATCAGAATCCTGGATTGTATGTAGTAGAGGTTCCATCCTCTGTAGCAAGCGTACTTTCAGGTGAGGCTGACACAGAGCTACGTATATTTGTCCAGAAGGATGCTAAAAAGGTAAAGGTTGATCTGTCAGATGACGCAGAGGGAACAACAGATGAGTCAACACTCTCTAAAGATGTAGAGTTCCGTTATGGTTCTGACAAGGATATCATCCTCTACGAGCCATCATCTGATGTAGATGTACTTATTAATGGTGGTGAGGATGCCTACTATAAGGATCCAGAGCAGGATACCAGTGATAACTCAGATTACGAGCTCACAGGAAACGAAAAGATCACATTCATGTTTGTGAATGACTCTGACGGTACCGTGAGATTTAAACTGAAAGTCGATGGCATCGCTTATGACACAGTAGACGTAAGTGGAAAGAGCGCAGCGCTCAAGAAGGTCCTCGCAGAGGCGGGTATCAAAAAGAGCGAAGAGGAAACTACACAAGCAGTGGTTGAGACAGCCGCAGCTGAGACAGTTAGTGCCGTAGGAACCACAGTTCTTACCGGACCAGAAATTCCAACTCAGGAAGCAACAGTTGTGATCGGTCCTACAGTTCCTGCAAACGATACAACCCCAAATTCAGAGGCTGTGATTGGTCCTACAGTTTCTGGCGATGAAAATGAGGCTGTGGCTGATCCTATGGCAAATGCTGACGAGGCAACAGATGGCGCTCAATCAGAAAATATCGTAAATGATGATGAAACTGACGAGACCAATGCCGTTTCATCAGAAACACAGAACAGTGAGACAGAAGATAAGACAACAGGTGAGACAGAAGATAAGACAGCAGGTGAGACAGCAAGTGATACAGAAAATGGGACAGCAGGTAATACAGAAGTAGCAGAGACAACTACACAGGCTGACGATCAGGATAAAGCTGCAACAGAGACCCCGGAAGCAGCGGAGACTGAAGAAGCTAAGGTAGAGACAGAAGCAAGCGTAAAAGATCAGATTGCAGAAGCAGTACAGGATGCAGCTGATAGTGTTGCAGATGCAGTCCTTGGAAGGATGGTGGCCTATGCTGATGAAATCATAGCTGAAGGGTATGAGTTTAAGTCGGATCAGCAGACACCAGATGTTCAGGATGAGGAAAAAGAAGAAAATGCTATAGATAAGACTGACAATGAGACTGAAAATAAGACCGAAATTAATACATCAGAGTTAGAGCAGAATTCAGATAATGACACAGAAGAAATAAAAGAGACAATCCCTGAAGAAAAGACAGTTACTGGAGGAAATTCAGAGGACGGCACAGAAATAAATACATCAGATGATAATGCAGTGACTGATACAACAGAGACTACAGGAGTAGTCGGGGAGACACCGGCGGATACAACATCGTTGACACCAGAGGAAGGCGCAGCAGCAGACGCGACAGAAATAACAGAAAATCCAGTAGAGACAACAGCTGATCCTCAGGTAGTTGAGGTAGTACAGGTTGCTGAGACAGAAGCTGAGACATCTATTGCAACACCGGCTGAGATCGAGGAGATAAACGCTGAATATGATGATTTTGCAAAAGAGCTCATCGCAGAAGTCAAGGAAACTGTTTTGGACGATATGGAAGCAGCCAAGGCACAGATCAAGGTTGCAAAGGTTGTACAGTACTCACTTAACGAACTTGGCAGAATTCATTACGAGACTGAGATAGACGGATACGGCGTAGATGTTTTTGCTGAAAAAGATGTATTTGGAGGCATAAGCCCAACCCTTGAAGTAAAGAAACTTTATAAGCCTGAAGAGGCAGCCGGCGGAGAAGATGTACTCTCTGATGCAGAGGTTGCAGAGCTGAAGGATAAAAATATTTACGAGAATTCACAGTCACTGGATATCCACTTTGTTGACGGGGATGGAAACGAAGTAGAGCCTACAGGACCTGTGAAGGTAAGAATCACATTAAACGACAATGATCTCCTTAATAAGATCGACGCCTCAACCCTTGAGGTTCATCACATTAAGGATACAAGCGCAACATTGACAACTGAAAAGGTAGCAGCAACAGACGATGTCAAGGTTCTTGATGCAAATGACGAGACAATTTCTGACTCTGAGCTTGAGGCGAATGCTGGGGCAATCGCAGCTGGTGAGGAAGCCGAAGTTGTGGTATCAAGTGCAGTAGCTGAGTTTGAGGTTGACAGCTTCTCAACATTCACAATTACCTGGACAACATCAAGTGGCATAAAGGTTGCCAATATAAAGGTTCACTATGTGGATGAAAATGGAAAATCACTTTTTGGCGAGGACTCTGGTAAGACTATGGATCTTTCAGGAGGAGATGTAGTACTTGCAGACGCTCATGGTGGAGTTACTAACTACGACTACAAAGAGGCAAGACTGGGCAGCACAAGTGGTGATGTAATAACCGCTATAAAAGCCAATGCTACAAGTGGAAATGTTGACTTCGTTACAGCAGGTGGCAGCATAATCAATTCTGATAATGTTCCGGAACTGGAAGTAGATTCCAACGGTGCCTACAATATTTCAGGCAAAAAATTGTACTACAGATCCAATAATAGGTACCAAGAGCTTGGAAATCAATCTTATTCAGGAACACTATATGTTCAATCAGGAAGTAGATATAACTCATATAGCGGACCTAGATACAATTATGTGCTTGAAGAAGAAGTATTTCTGATTTACACACTTACACCAGTTACTCCAGGTGCAGATGATCCACAGGAAATTGAGTCACCGCCTGAAACAACAAAGACCTTAACGCCTAACAAAAATGCAAACGGAACTGAAGATGGAACCTACACACTTACACTTACAGTCAAAGGAAAGACAGAGAGTCAGGGTTCTACATCAAAGGCTAACGTACTGGTAGTTTTAGATACATCCGGAAGTATGGGTTATAGCAGTGGAAAAGGAGGTACAAGGTTAAGGGTAGCAAAGAATGCAGTAAATAAACTTGCGGAAGAGTTGCTTGCTAATAATAAAACAGTAAGTGACACTATCGAGTTAGGACTGATAACATTTTCTACTAATGTCAATCATACATATGGTAAAACAACCAGCCTGAGTACATTTAGCGGACATGTTAATGCAATGAGTGCAGACGGTGGTACTAACTGGGAGGCAGCATTACTTGCAGCTAATCAGTACGATTTTGAGGATGATGATCCGGTACATATCATATTTGTATCAGATGGTGCACCAACATATAGAAAAAATGCTAATGGATACACTAAAGACAAAGAAGGTAGTGTTTACGGAGAAGGTGATGCTGACACATATGGCATGAATTTAAATGCAGCACAAATGGCTGCTGAAGCAATAACAAATGCAAATAAGCAACTTTATACGATATACGCATTTGGTAATGGCGATGGCGGTGAAGCGAAAATGAAATCTTTGTTTGTTAACGAAGATGAAAGAGAAGCTAATAGTTTTGATGCCAGTGGTGAAGATGCATTGAATGAGGCATTCGCAAAGATCATAAGTAAGATCAATAAAGATCTCTCTTATGCAAATGTAACTATCACAGATGGAATGACAAACCTTACAGCATCTGTCGAGATATCTGGTGGAGTAAAAGATTATGTTTACGAAATCGAAAAGGCAGATGGAACCATAATCAGCAACGATAATGTTCCAGATGAGATAAAGACAGCAGGATACGATGAAACATCAAAGAGTGTTGTTTGGAACATCGGTGGTGAAAATGCCAATTATAAGTTGGAAGGTGGATCGACCTATAAAGTAAGCTTTGTAGTATGGCCGACACAGGAGGCATATGATGAGGTCGCAAGACTCTCTAATGATCCTACGGCAACATCTGATGATCCGGCATTGGTTAAGGATAGTAGCGGAAACTGGTCATATAAGACAAATACCGGTGCAACGGTTTCATACCAGACTGTAAATGAGGTAACACAGGATGGAACTACTAGAATAGTTTACTCAGACACAAAGACCAGTGATATAACACCTGATCCGGATCCAATGTCACTGACAGGAACAAAGCTCGATATTAAGAAGATATGGAAACTGGATGATGAAAGTCAGCATATATTCCTGGACGATAGTTCTATAACACTTTCATTGCAGCAGGATGATGTGGACTATAGAATGGGAATTGTTTTAAGCAGCACAGGAGCGACAACATCAGAGGACGGTAAGGAAATCACATGGTCAAGTAACGAGAATCTCTATATAGCACCTGGAATATTAGTTTCAAAGGCTAAAGGAGATGGCTATGGATTCCCGGATGACAAGCTGCTGGCAGATCAGTCTTACTATCTGCTTGAGACAGGACATGATTACAAGTTTACAGAGAAGAGCGGAAACATAAAATTTGCTCTGGAAGACAGAGTTTATCATCCAATGTTAGTAGATGGCGTCCTTATGGATGTAACATTTGCACTTGATGATTCCGGAAACATAATCGGAATAAGTTCATTGGATGCTGTAAACGGACTTACAGAACTTGTAGCAACAAACGTAATACATATAGATACATTGATGGTTTACAAGAAATATACAGGAAACATGGCAATCGCTCAGGAGGCACATTTCGAGCTTAAATTGTTTGAAGAGGATGAAAGAACTCCGGCAAATTACGACTCAGATTACATCCTGGGACTCAATGATAACGAGTTACAGTATAACGAGAATGGTTATTACACATTTACGATTGTTCCAGAGACTGTAGGAGATTTGGTAGATAAGACCATCATATTACCTAAGGGTGTGAAGTATCAGATCAAAGAGATTAAGGATGATACTCCGTACGCTGATTACACTACAAAATGGGGCACAGACTCTAAGTCAATCAGTACAGAAGGTGCAGTAACTACAGTTATGAAACTTGGAGCAGATACTACAAGTGGAGAGGTTAACAAAGTTTATTTTGAGAACAACAAAACTTTGATAGCACCAACTGGTATTAATACAGATGTTAATCCATTTACACTTATGGCACTTGCAGGACTCGGATCACTAGCATTCCTGGCATATGACTTTAGGAAACGCAGACTATTTGAAGACGAGTAAATCCGATTTTGATGGTTAGTTTAAATTAGGAGAGGTACCTGATTTAAATCAAATTCGGAACATTGACACAATCCAAATAAGTATTGAACGCAACAATACTTTTTTGAATATGGGTAGGGTATTTGTACATTTTAATTTACTAAGAGAGGGTAAGATCATGAGTAAAAAATTAAACAAACTTGGAGCAATTTTTATGACTAGCGTGCTGGTCGCATCAATGAGCTTTACAGCATTTGCAGTAGACGCAGTACCTGGTGAGACAGGAGGATCAACAGAGGGCATAGTTGATGGATCAGAGATTACTATTGGTAAGGATGTTACAACTGATGGTAAGACAATGGCTCCTGTTACAACATTTAATTTGAATGTCACAGCTGGAGATGCTGTAGCAGAAGATGAAACTTTTGGAACGCTTTATGCAGGTGTAATGGAGAATGTTCAAATTACAGATGCTGAATTTGGAACTGATGCAGATAGTGAAGGTTCCATATATAAAGGTGAGTTTAAAATTGATGTAAGTGATGTTGTATATCCTCATGCAGGAATATTTGTCTACAATGTAAATGAGGTAAAGGGTAGCTATGCAGGTATGACATACGATGTGGATGCCAATGATGAGCCAAATCAGTATAAGATGTATGTATTTGTAGAGAATGACACTGAAAGTGAAAGTGGTGGATTAAAGATCACACATGTAACATTTGCTGATGCTGAAGGTGAGAAGGTCCAGAAGATTACAAATGATTACGGTGAGAATAATGGTCTGGTACATGACATTAAGATTACTAAAAAGGTGTCAGGTAATGCAGCAGATATGACTCAGAAGTTTAAATTTACTGTTACTGTTACTCCAGGATCAGGAAGTAATGCAAATGAGCAGTATAAGGTTATAATTCCAGGAGCAGGAGAGGACGGAGCAGATAAAGAGGTAATACTGACAACAGACAATGGACATTCAACCTCTTATGACAATGTAATGGATGGAACAGAGATATTTATCTATGGTCTTACTGATGATGATAGCATTTTGGTAGTAGAGGATGGAGCTAATACTCTCGGATATACATCTACATATCAGATCACAAACAATGGAAATAATTCTATGACTGCTGCTGCTGAGCTAACAGCTGATGGTGTTACAACTAATGCACTTGCTGACGAGGCTGTACTCACAATTGAAAACCATCGTGACAATGTAACTCCTACTGGTGTAGCAATGGATGTTGCTCCTTACGCTCTGATGCTTGTTCTTGCAGGCGGTGCAGCAGTTACATTCTTCCGTAGAAGAGAAAACTTTGAGGACTAATTAGAAACATCGCTACTATATAAACATTCAGAGAGTTTTGAAAATTAATATAAAGCTTTGATGACTGATTAGAAACATAACTGTAAAACAGAAATTTGGAAAATAGCTTATTAGTAATTTTGATAAGCAATACATCTCCCGGTGGAGCATGACGAAATCCGGATGCTTCACCGGAAGAAAAGAAAATTTCAGAAAAGATCAAAGACTAGTGATTTAGGATGTATCGTTTTAACAGAGCAAACTGTTAGGAGGCTCGACAAATGAGTAAAGTATTTAGAAAAAACCATATAGGAGCGTTCCTGGTTATGTTGTTTGCTTTGCTTCTAAGCATTAGTGCATTTGCGGCAACAGAATATGAAGCGGCTGTCACAATACCTGTTGGGGTTACGTTGGAAGGAGAGAGAGCTTCTTCTGAACAGGTTACAGTAACTATCACACCTTTAGAAGGTGCCCCTGAGTTTGACCAGATATCCATTACACTGGATGCAAAAAAGGGCGAGAGGGTGCAATCCCAGTTTACCAAGACATTCACAAGTCCCGTAAATCTCAAGTATGAGATCAAGGAGACTCCAGGAACAACAGATGCTTACACCTATGATGATACAGTTTATACAGCAGTTGTTTTTGTAGAGAATGATTTTGAAAATGGTGGCTTAAAGGCTTCTGTAGTCAAGGTATATAAGAATGGTGATCCAAAAACAAAGCAGGATGCTGCAGATTTTATTAATAAATATGAACCTGCATTCATTGATCCTCCAGTAAGTAAGGTGGTTACCAATGATGCTGGAACGGCACCGGATACTGCTAAGTTCCATTTCACCATGAAGGCAGATGACAAGACATTCCCAATGCCGGAGGGCAGCACTGACGGAGCAAAGACAATTGAGACCGGAGTTGGCTCAGTGGAGTTCGGAGAGATCCTTTATGAAAAGGCTGGAACTTACACATATAAGATCACAGAGGAGCAGGAGAGTCTTAGCAACTTTACATATGATAATACTGTTTACACAGTCAAGGCGGTAGTTGAAAAGGTAAATGGCAAGCTTACTGCAACAACAATCATTAACAATGGTTCAGCGGATGTAACAGCTATCGAGTTTAACAACCACTACAAGAAAAAATCAAGTGGTGGTGGCGGTGGCGGAAGCAGCGGAGGAGGTCCTGGTATACCGACAGGGACTACAGGTACCGTACTCGGTGAAAACAGAGAGTCACCTGTAGGACAGGTACTGGGAGCTGCAAGAGAGGCAATTGAAAACTCTCCTGTAGGCCGCGTGCTTGGAGCTACAAGAGGTGCCGTAAGAACCGGTGACAACAGCTTGATGATGGTATCAGCAATATGTTTCCTGGCTGCGATTGCAGTATTTATAGGATGGTGCAGAGCTTTCATAAAGCGTAACATCAATAATTAATTTACCCTTCACATAATTAGCAGAGTGGCGTGGACGTCCAGGTTTGGGTGTCTGCGCTGCTCTGTTTCTATCTCAAATAGGCGGTGATATTATTGTAACAATTACAGAATATATGCTAAAATATTGGGCAAGTTATTTTTTATGAAAAGGAGAGTGCGCCCAGTAATTTCGGACGTTGTGAGAGACAGATCATGAAAGAAAAATATATGGCTTACATTGGTTCATACAGTTACACAGGACATGCCAAGGGTATTACTGTATGTGATGTTGATGTTGAAAAGGGAGTACTTACTAAGAGGACAGAGATTGAGGTCAACAACTCATCATACCTTGTTGCCTCCAGAGATCAGAGGACTTTATATTCTATAGCGGATGAGGGTATCGTATCCTTTCGTATCCTGGAAAATGGAGCTTTGAGCAAGCTTAATGTCAGAAACATTCGCGGTATGCGTGGATGTCATCTGGCTATCGATCAGAACGATGAGTACATCATGGTATCAGGTTATCATGATGGCAAGGCTACACTCTTAAAGCTTGAAAAGGATGGCTCTGTTGGACCTATCATCGATGGCGTTTATGACAAGGGCATCGGATCTGTTGCAGAGAGGACTTTCCGTCCACATGTTTCCTGTGCGAGGATGACTGATGATCAAAAGTATATCCTTGTAGCTGATCTCGGTATCGATCAGGTACGAGTGTTCAGATTTGATCAGGCTGATGGTAAGATGCGTCAGATCGATACTATCAGATGTGAGCTCAAGTCTGCACCTCGTCACTTCCGTTTCTCTCCGGATCGTAAGTTCCTTTATCTCATGTATGAGGTTAAAAATGTCATCGACGTTTATCGTTTCTCAGAGGGTAAGGGACCTAACGACATAAGCATTGAAAAGATCCAGGAGGTATCTACTCACAATGATAAGAGTGGCAACAACCTGATCGCAGCGGCACAGATGCGTTTCTCACCGGACAAGGATGCAAAGCATCTTTTCTGCTCCAATGCTGGCAACGACACTGTTTCAATTTTTGATCGTGATCTGGAGACAGGACTCCTTACTATGAGATGCAGCCTCCCAATCGGTGGTATCTATCCAAAGGATTTCTGCATCTTCCCGGATGAAAAGCACATTGCTGTGGCAAACCATGAGTCTGGGTCAGTGACATTCTTTAGTGTCAACTATGATGATGGTCTCCTGGTTATGAGCGCAAGAGATATCGAGGTGGATGAGCCTAACTGTATATGTATGGTTAAGCTCCCGGCTTCACGTAAATAATTGTTTTTTAATGAGCTTGACTGTGTTTGCGGTTGAGCTCATTTGCCGATTATAGATTAGATGAGAGGATAATAGATTAATGGCTGGCAATACTTTTGGAAAATTTTTCAGGATCACAACCTTTGGAGAGTCCCATGGACCAGCTCTTGGTGTGGTCATCGACGGGTGCCCTGCAGGACTTGAGCTCAGTGAGGCGGATATACAGCCTTATATGGACCGCAGGAAGCCTGGGCAGAATTTAAAGACTACCGCCCGTAAGGAGGATGACAAGATAGAGATCCTCTCTGGAGTTTTTGAGGGTGTAACCACAGGCACACCTATTGCTATCATGGTTAGAAACAGTGATCAGCACAGCAAGGATTACTCGGATATTGCGCACGTTTTCCGCCCTGGTCACGCGGATTATGGCTTCTTTCAGAAGTATGGCGTGAGGGATTACCGCGGCGGCGGGCGTTCCAGCGGACGTGAGACACTGGCGAGAGTTGCCGGTGGTGCCATAGCGGCCAAGATCCTCGCTGATCTCGGCATTACAGTTGACGCAGAGGTAACTGAGCTTGCTGGCATAGATGTTACTACTCCGGCAGGCAGAGAGGCTGCAGACGCCAAGATCCTGGAGATAAAGGAGGATATGGACAGTGCAGGTGGTGTTGTTACATGTTTTGTCAACAACATGCCTACCGGTATCGGAGAGCCTGTTTTTGACAAGCTGGATGCCAATCTCGCCAAGGCTGTCATGTCCATCGGTGCAGTAAAGGCTGTGGAGATAGGTGACGGTACCAAGGTTGCCAGGATGCGCGGCTCAGAAAACAATGACGGCTTTGAGGCTGTCGCTATCCCTGTTGCTCCTGAGGAGGATGACGAGGACAATGAGGACATAGAGCATGAGCCTACTTTAGAGGATATTAACCATTTCAGGACCATGCATGGACTTGAGCCTCTCACTGAGGAGGAGTTTGAGGAAAAGCTGGAGTCCGGTGAGTTTGACGGTACCGAGGAGGTATTCCAGGTCAAGAGCAATCACGCCGGTGGCATACTCGGTGGTATGTCTGACGGTGCAGAGATAGTGCTCCGTGCCTACTTTAAGCCGACTCCATCTATAGCACGTCCACAGGAGACTGCCAACGAGGAGGGTGACAACGTTACTATCTCCATCAAGGGCAGACATGATCCTACCGTTGTGGAGAGGGCCAATGTTGTCGTCGAGTGTATGGTGGCTTTAACAGTGCTTGATGCTCTCTTTGAGAACATGAGCAGCAAGATGGAATATTTGAGAGATATATACCCAGAGGATTAATAAGAACAGAAAAATTGCACAGGGTTGATGCCGGCCCAACGGTGTTGAAAGTACATACTGTTTGACATGTTCGTCCCATCTGTACTGCGTACATCTGGATACGTACATGTCTACACAGTAGGTTCTTTCAAACAGCAAGCCTGGCATCAATCCCTGTGTATTTTTTTGTAAAAATTTTTGCAATATCAGCATTTTATGACGTTGAAAGTATTGTAAAAGCAGGCTCGCATTGTTACAATTGACGGGCAAACTATCTGCGGGACAAGAGACTGCTTAAGCAGGAGACATTCGCAGTAAAACCTGTAGTGGCAAGGCACAACGGAAGTGCGCTGATGCTGCTGCAAATTTAAAAGTAAGAAAGGCTATTATTATGGCAGACAAGAAACTCGTGGAGCAGATTACTCCTATGGAGGAGGACTTTGCTCAGTGGTACACAGACGTTGTTAAAAAAGCAGAGCTTTGTGATTACAGTTCAGTAAAGGGATTTATGGTTATCCGTCCAGCTGGTTACGCTCTTTGGGAGAACTACATGAACGTCCTTGATAAGATGTTCAAGGAGACTGGCGTACAGAATGTAGCCATGCCTATGCTCATCCCTGAGTCACTCCTCCAGAAGGAAAAGGATCACGTTGAGGGATTTGCCCCTGAGGTTGCGTGGGTAACTGAGGGCGGACAGAAAAAGCTTGAGGAGAGGATGTGCGTACGTCCTACATCTGAGACACTTTTCTGTGATTATTTTGCAAAGGTCGTTAAGTCATATAGAGATCTCCCACAGGTACTCAATCAGTGGGTATCAGTTGTACGTTGGGAGAAAACAACAAGACCATTCCTCAGAACAAGAGAGTTCTTATGGCAGGAGGGTCACACTGTTCACGCAACAGCTGAGGAGGCTGAGGAGCGTACAGTTCAGATGCTCAACATTTATGCTGACTTTACTGAGCAGTATCTCGCTATCCCTGTTGTAAGAGGACAGAAGACTGATAAGGAAAAGTTTGCCGGTGCAGTAGCTACATATACAATTGAGGCTCTTATGCATGATGGACAGGCACTCCAGTGCGGTACATCACATAACTTTGGTTCAGACTTTGCCAAGGCATTTAATGTTCAGTTCCTTGACAAGGACAACCAGTTAAAGCCTGTACATGAGACATCATGGGGTTACACAACTCGTATGATCGGTGCTCTCATCATGGTTCATGGTGATGACTCTGGTCTCAAGATCCCACCTCGTATCGCTCCGGTACAGATATGTGTGGTTCCTATCCAGCAGAAAAAGGAGGGCGTTCTTGACAAGGCATACGCTCTCAAGGATCAGCTCATCAAGGCTGGTTTCAGAGTAAAGGTTGATGACAGCGACAAGTCCCCAGGATTTAAGTTTGCTGACTGTGAGGTAAGAGGTATTCCTCTCCGTGTTGAAATCGGACCTAAGGATATCGAGGCTGGTCATGCAGTTCTTGTACGTCGTGATACACGTGAAAAGATCCAGGTTCCATTTGAGTCACTCAATGACGAGGTTGCCAAGCTCCTCGAGCAGATCCAGAACGATATGTTTGACAAGGCAAAGCAGTTCCTTGAGGAGCACACATCAAGTGCTACAAACATGGACGAGCTCATCGACATCGTTAATACAAAGAGAGGCTTTGTAAAGGCTATGTGGTGTGGCTGCCGTGAGTGCGAGGACAAGCTCAAGGATATGTCAGGTATCACATCAAGATGTATTCCATTTGATCAGGAGCAGATCAGCGACAAGTGCGTCGTATGTGGCAAGCCTGCAACAAAGATGGTTTACTGGGGCAGAGCATATTAATAAAATCATTGGACGAGTTCTCGAAAGAGAGCTCGTTTTTTATTGCGTTGTTTGTTTTTTAGATAGCTCTTTATTATGTAATAGCCGGCGCCCTCTGCTATAATAAAAAAGGTTCAGTAATATCGTACACTGAGAAAATGCATGGGATGGGTACCAGGCTTGCTGATTGAAAGAACATCCAGTGCAGGCATGTACGTATCCAGATGCACATAGTGCAGATGGGACGAACATGGCAAATGGGATGTACTTTCAACCCCGTGGGCCGGTGCCCGCCCATGCATTTTCTGGAGATATAATATTACTAATAAAGAGCAACGGAAGGTTTTAATTATGGATCTTGACTTAGAGAGGCTTTTACCTTTCCAAAGAGATAAGGTTTTATATAACATTTTACAAAACGAGGATGAGAAACTCAGGGAGGCGGATATTCATTTTCTGGATGATTACCACCAGGATGAGCTTAGGCAATATGAGACTAGACTCAGGACTGAGGCCGGAGGATTTAAGTCTCAGGTTATCCGCAACAGGTTTTCCATCTGTATCGCAGCAAGATATGCAGACACTAAAAAGGAGTATCTGGATACCTTGTTTAAAGGAAATGATGACCTTACTATCCCTACTATAGCAGTGCGCTCCTACGTGATAGATAAAAAGATGAAGGAACTCCATCTCCTTATAGGCAGGAGCATTGACGCTGGTAATGCTTCCTTCCAGGGAGACAAGGATATATGTGTAGACCTGAGCAGACACCCATTTAGATCAGGTGAGGCCAATGTCTACTTCCACTATGTTGATGCTCAAAAGCTCATAGTGGAGGTGTTTGACGATAAGGACTTTATGCTCAGGGAGGAGGTACTCCTGGGAGCCACTGACTCTGATGTCACTGTCAGTGACGGCACCCCTAAAAAACCAAAGAAGACTTATCCTGACATCATAGAGCAGGAGTTTGATAAAGCAGGGATCGTGGGCATGGATATGGTCAAGGAGGAGCTGTCCAGATTTTATCGTCAGCTGCAAAATGACCACATCAGAGGCACCAGTACCGCCAGCAAAAAGGGGTACAATTTTGTCCTTACAGGTAATCCCGGCACAGGTAAGACTACCGTTGCCAGAGTCATAGGAAAGATACTCAATCGTATGGGGTTATTACATTCCTCTGAGATGATAGAGACGGACAGAGGAGGACTGGTGGGGCAGTATATAGGTGAGTCTGCACCAAAGACCAAGGCTGTACTTGATAAAGTTCGTGAGGTGGGCGGCACGCTTTTTGTGGATGAGGCCTATGAGCTTTATAAAAATAGTGAAAGGGATTTTGGAACAGAGGTAATCACCACCCTCCTGAAGGATATGGAGGACCACATGGGTGAGTATTCTGTCATCATGGCTGGTTATAAAAAGCAGATGGAAAACATGATGGAAAATGCCAATCCTGGTTTCCGCTCCCGTTTCCAGTACCACATCAATATTCCTGATTACACTGACAGGGACCTGGTTCTGGCAGGTGAGAGCATGCTTTTAAAGGACAACTATTACATGTCTGAGACTGCTGAGAGGGCTCTCCTCAGGGCTATCGAAAAGGAGAGACTGGGTGACGCCTTTGCCAATATACGTACCGTCAGAAACATTCTCAGCAAGGCAAGAGAGCGGATGGATGCACGTATCGCGGAGCTCCAGGACAGAGGCGCTGAGGTCAAGCTGGAGGATTACTATATCCTGACGGCTGGAGATTTTGGCGTGGATACTGAGGAGGCCGAGGTAGATGACTTCCGTGTTTATCAGGAGCAACTGGATGGTCTCATCGGTCTTGCCTCTGCCAAGGAGAGCGCCCAGAGCATCATCAATGCGGTGCGTCTCAACAAGCTGCGCATCGAGCGTGGCATGTCAAACTCTCAGGATGTGGGCACTCTGCATTTGGTGTTTAAGGGGAATGCTGGTACCGGAAAAACTACCGTGGCCCGTCTCATGGGCAAGATATATCTGTCTCTCGGCATATTAAAGAGGGACAAATTTGTAGAGGTGAGCGCCAGCGATCTGATACAGCAGTATGTTGGTGAGTCGGCCAAAAAGACCAGAGAGTGCATCAAGTCAGCTCTTGGGGGCGTGCTCTTTATTGATGAGGCATATATACTGGGACAGGATAATAAGGCCTGCTCTGAGGCTCTCAATGCATTGATCGCTGATATCGAGAACTATCGTAAGGATCTCATGGTGATAGTTGCGGGTTATGAAAAAGAGATGGATATTTTCCTGGATGCCAATCAGGGCCTCAGGAGTCGTTTTGCCAATGAGATAATTTTTGAGGATTATAGTGATGAGGAGCTGCTTTCCATCGCCTACAACTTTATCAGGGGAAACAAGTTTATCCTGGAGGATGGCAACGATGATATCCTGATGGAACTTATTACAAAGAAGCGTCAGGAGACCAGGGATTTTGGTAATGCAAGAGGTGTGAGAAACATCATCGAGCTCCTGCAGAAATCTGTTGGCAACAGGATCGTGGGCATGATGGACAGAGGAGAGCAAATCTCTGATGATGAGATCGTAACTATAAGAAGGGAAGATATTGAAGCATGTCTGTAAGCACAGGTAAATGGACAGAATTTGACCAGAGATATGGTATTACCACCTTTGATGACAAGCTATCCGCTACTATGAAGGTAACAAACTACTACAATAGTCTGATGAGTAAGGGTGAGCAGTCAAAGGAGGATAAAGAAAATATAATAAGAGCCAGAGTTGCGCTCATGCTGTTAAAGGACAGGAGTTTTGGAAAGGGCGGCAGCAATACCACTTTCCCTCTGAGCAGTGCCAATCAGGACGGCACCTTTGACGCAGCCAGACTCACCAGGGACAACCTCTACATAGCGGCGATATCATTCATAAAAAACAAAAAGTATCCAAAGGCACAGAGTGCGCTCATGGACCTGGCAGAAAAGGGATATACCAGAGCCAACAACCTACTGGGTTATATGTGCGAGCAGGGGCTCATGGACAACTGCGACAGGAGTCGTGCCATGGAGTTTTATAAAAAGGGAGGCCCTGAGGGTCAGTATCTCCTGGAGGGATTTGAGAGTCGTCAGAGTGAGTTAAAGAGAGCCGCAGGTGCCATGTATGGCTCACAGCTTGAGGATGTCAAGCAGGCCGGCAGAGATACAGAGGAGCTGGAGAGTCTCCTCAACAAGATGGGTCAGGGAGAGGACTTTAATCTCAGGACCAAGGCTGAGTTTTACAGAAATGCAGGAGACGACGAGCAGTACGAGTACTATCTCCACGAGCTTTTAAACAGAGGGGATGAAAAGGCCACCACTGCCCTGGCTGATTTTTATGTGGAAAAGAACACAAAGCAGTCTCTCGTCAAGGCAGAGGAAACTGCCAAGGCCCTCCGCAAAATGGGGGACTCCTATGCGGACTTTATACAGGGCTCATGCTATGTGAGTAACCAAAGCAGCAACTACAATCCGGAAAAGGCCCTCAAGTTCTTTAAAAAGTATCTTGCTGCCAACAGTGACAAAAAGTCGTCGGATAAATATCTCACTGCGGCACACTACAGTGCCCTTATTGTATTTAATGATCAAAAGGCAAGCGCAGCTGCTCTCACAGAGGCTCTGGATATGGCCAAAGAGGTCAAAAAGGGCAACCCGACTGATGGCAATGTGGCCGGTCTCATCAATGATATCAATGACCGTCTCATCAGGGTAAAGGCTGCCAACAGGAAAAAGACCATTAAGATGGTGGTGGTTCTTGCCATCATTCTGGGAGCTGCACTGTTTATCAAGTCTCTCGTCAAAAAGACCGGAGTCGATGCAGGAGGGATGCTTCCGACAGGTAAGACTGAGGCGACCACCCAGGAGGAGGTACGTATCTTTACAGTAAGTGTGGATGCTGCCAATATCCGTTCCGGTGCCGGCAAGAGTAACGGCGTCATAGCCAGTGGTAAGCGGGGGGAGACATTCGCAGCCACAGGAAATGAGGAGCAGACCTCTGGAGGCAGCACCTGGTATGAGATCTATCTGGATGACAGCAGGACCTCCACCGGATGGGTGAGTGACAAGGTCGTAGAGGGATGAGGATACTGTTCTACCTGATATGATATAGTTGTTCCGATGCGGGATAGTATTATAGATTGGTACAGTCCGATGACAGATTAAGGCTGTGTAGATTGCGTGGGATAGTATTAAGAAAATGGACGGTTGTCCATAAAATGAAGGAAGTTAAATGGGAAAAATAACATTACCTGAAAATGTAAAACATATTATTGATAAGCTGGAAAAGGCGGGGTACGAGGCCTACGCTGTGGGCGGCTGCGTAAGAGACAGCATGCTGGGGCGTGTTCCGGAGGACTGGGACATCACCACCAGTGCAAAGCCTGAGGAAGTCAAGGAGATATTTAAGCGGACCATCGACACAGGCATACAGCACGGCACAGTGACAGTGCTCATGCCGGACAAACGGGCCAGAAAGTCTGAGGAGTCTGACCGCCCAAAGGATGATTCTGTTAATGTTGTCGGCGTGGTGTCTGCTGATTGCGCCGGGGCTGAGTCCTCAGGCGCAGCAGATAGAGCTGGGGATGAGCAGTCTGGTTCAGCAGGTCAGGAGCAGTCCGTCAGCAAAATAGGCGGAGGCTTTATGGGATATGAGGTCACTACCTACCGTATTGACGGAGAGTATCTGGATGGCCGCCATCCCAGCGAGGTGACATTCACACCATCCTTACATGAGGATCTGGCCAGGAGAGACTTTACCATCAATGCCATGGCGGTGAATGACAGGACCGGGATCGTTGATGATTTTGGTGGACTCAGGGATATGGAGGCCAGAGTCATCAGAGCTGTTGGAGAGCCGAGGCACAGATTTACAGAGGACGCCCTCAGGATGCTGAGAGCCCTCAGGTTTTCCGCGCAGCTGGATTTTGAGATCGACCAGGACACTTACGCCGCCATCAAGGAGCTGGCACCTAATCTCATCCATGTTTCCAAGGAGAGAATCAATGTGGAGCTTACAAAGCTCCTGATGTCAGACCACCCTGAGTTTATCGCTCTTGTGTCAGACAGCGGGCTGTCCAGCTATGTGTCAGAGCATTTTGATGATGCCTTTGATGTACCTAACAGCATGGGTGCGCCGTACCCGGATATACGTCAGTGGATCCCTGCGGGCATCCCTAATGAGAAGTACCTGAGATGGGGCACTTTTCTGAGAGCTGTTCCGGAGGAGGCCAAGACCATCCTCAGAGAGCTCAAGATGGACAATGACACCACAAACAAGGCTCGCATAATCGCCGGACTTTTTAATGAGGACCTGCCGGAGAGTGTTTATGAGGTGCGTAAGACTCTGTCTGTTATAGGCTTTGACACCTACTATGCTTTCCTTACTGCAGATGAATGTCTAAACCGCGAGTACACTGGCGAGGACGCGGCAAAGCGTCTCGAGAGGATCAAGGTCACGAGATCTCACGTTGATGCCGTAAGAGATGCGGGGGATTGCATTAGCCTCGGGGACCTGGCGGTAACAGGAGGCGACCTTATGGAGATCGGTATCCCTAAGGGGCCGGAGATTGGTATGGTACTCCATATGCTGCTGGATGAGGTGCTCAAGGTGCCATCAAGAAACAAGAAAGAGGTTTTGCTGGCCTTGGCCAGAAAGTGAAAATAAAAATCCACGGGATGTGCTTTCAATACCGTTGGGAGTTGTGACAGGTTTTCTCAAAACCTGTCATGTAGCATCAGCCCTCGCGTAAGCGAGCCTAATAGGCTGATGTTCCCAGAGCCGGTGTGCGCCCGTGGATTTTTTGTTGTGTTAGCCCGTAGAAGTTATTTATATCTAATTACAAGGCTTGAAGCCTAACAGCAAAATTGATATATTTATAAGTAGTTTCGTGTGTGCTTTCATGGCACGTACATGCGATATCCATGATGAGGAAAGAGAGGGGTACAATATGTATCAAGATGATTATGAGCGCTGGCTTGCTGCCGACCTCCAGGATGTTGATTTAAAGACTGAGCTTCAGAGCATCAAGGGTGATGATGAGGCAATTAAGGAGCGCTTTGCGGTAGCCTTAAAGTTTGGAACCGCCGGTCTCCGTGGTACACTGGGAGCAGGAACTAACCGTATGAATATCTGGGTAGTTCGTCAGGCTACACAGGGTGTGGCTGACTGGGTAAAGACACAGGGAGGCACACAGACAGTAGCGATCAGCTATGATTCACGTCTCAAGGGATGGAATTTTGCACGTGCTGCAGCAGGTGTTCTCGCAGCCAACGGTATCAATGTTCGTATTTATGATGAGCTTATGCCAGTTCCAGCACTTTCTTTTGCTACACGTTACTATCACTGCAACGCAGGTATCATGGTAACAGCATCTCATAATCCAGCAAAATATAACGGATACAAGGCTTACGGCCCAGACGGATGTCAGATGACAGACGATGCCGCAGCAGTTGTTTATAATCAGATCCAAAAGACAGATGTCCTTACAGGAGCCAAGTACATGAGCTTTGCAGAGGGTGTTGAAAAGGGTCTCATCAAGTTTGTAGGTGAGGATTGTAAGCAGGGTCTCTATGATGCGATTGAGTCTCGTCAGGTTCGTCCGGGCGCTGCCAAAAATTCAGGACTTAAGCTTGTTTATACACCACTCAATGGTACAGGACTTGTACCTGTAACAAAGGTTCTCAACGACATCGGTATCGATGATATCACTATCGTTCCTGAGCAGGAGTATCCAAACGGTTACTTTACAACCTGTCCATATCCAAACCCTGAGATTTTTGAGGCTATGGAAAAGGGACTTGAGCTCTGCAAAAAGCAGGGTGCTGACCTCCTCCTTGCAACAGATCCAGATGCTGACCGTGTAGGTATCGCTATGAAGTGTCCAGATGGTTCTTATGAGCTGGTTACAGGTAATGAGATGGGAGTACTCCTCCTTGACTATATCTGTGCAGGACGTAAGGAGCAGGGTACGATGCCTGAAAACCCAGTAGCTGTCAAGTCTATCGTTTCTACACCTCTTGCCAATGCTGTTGCTGAGCACTATGGCGTTGAGTTGAGAGAGGTTCTTACAGGCTTTAAGTGGATCGGTGATCAGATCGCACAGCTTGAGTCAGCAGGTGAGGTAGAGCGTTTCATATTTGGATTTGAGGAGTCCTATGGATATCTTTCAGGTTCATATGTAAGAGACAAGGACGCAGTAGTTGGTTCAATGCTTATCTGCGAGATGGCTGCTTACTACCGTTCCATCGGTTCATCTATCAAGCAGAGACTTGAGGAAATCTACAAGGAGTATGGACGTTACCTCAACAAGGTAGATTCTTTTGAGTTCCCAGGCCTCAGCGGCATGGACAAGATGGCATCTATCATGGAGGGTCTCCGTAAGGATGTTCCTACAGAGTTTGCCGGCAAGAAGGTAGTTAAGGTTGTTGACTATCAGAAGCCAGAGGAGACAGGTCTTCCAAAGGCCAACGTACTCATCTACTCATTGGAGGATGGATCAACTATCGTTGTAAGACCTTCAGGTACAGAGCCAAAGATCAAGACATACTTTACAACACTTGGTAAGGATCTTGCTGAGGCAGAGGCTGAAAAGGACAAGCTTGCACAGGCAGTTGCACCTATCCTTAAGTGATTTATAGAAACTCCAAATTTGATGTATAGTTTATAAAATGTTATCATTGGGCTGTCGCTTAATCGCGGCAGCTTTTTTGATGCTTAAATTAATTGTTAGGGAGATTTTGATGGCGGAAACAAGAAACCTGCGCATGGATAATGCCAAGGCTATCTTAATCATACTTGTAGTCATTGGACATTTTTTGTTGCCTATCAAGGGCAGCACTCAGGTATGCACAAATCTGTTCTATGTCATATATACTTTCCACATGGTAGCATTTACTTTTTTATCCGGTCTTTTTGCACAGGGTGTATATAAGTACCGTGGAGATAAAATGTTTTTTAACTGGAGAAAGTGGTTCAAGATACTCTGGCTTTATCTTATATATGAGATAATTACCTTTTTCTCTGAGATACCGGCTTACGGCAGGACTACAGGTATTCCTGACCTTTTAAGAGAAAATGGAGCTCCATGGTATCTTATGGCGCTTCTCTTGTGGTTTTTATTTATACCTTTATTTAGTAGAGCCAGGGACAAGTATATTTGTATAAACGGGGATGATGGCTACAGTGGTTTAGATGATGTTGATCATATACGTATAATAGGCGCTGATGAGATTGCGGATTACAAGGGAATCAATATATCCCTCGGCTTCCTGTCGTGGATCGGTATACTGATATTTTCTCTTGCCACAGGATACATAAAAGGTGTAGGTGACTTTCTTTCTCTTGACCGTGTGACAGCATTCGCACCTTGCTTTTTTGCTGGCTATTTTATAGGTCCAAAGAGGATGGAGCAGTTTCTGAGTGGTGAGAGCCGCAGGAGAGATCATGGGAGAGCTGGTGAGAGTCGCAGGAGGGAGACATTCGCCCAGGGCAGGGGGCTCCGGCTGCTTAAGTACATCATGCTTTTTATAGGTGTGATCTCTGTAGTGCTGATAGCCAGATTTACTACAAAATATTTTATGCCATATAACAATATTGTTTATGGATTGTGGTACAGTAGACTGGGGTTTGAGGAGCTGTTTGTCATGTATCCGGATACGGTTTATATCGCACCATGGATACTCAGGCTTATCTGGTATATCGTAGCGGGGAGTATGACAGTGCTCCTGCTGCAGCTGATGCCTTGTGGTGAAATACCGGTTTTGACTAATATCGGTCAAAGGACCTTGCAGATTTATGTGCTTCACAGGCCTGTGAGAGACCTGATGCTGGCAGCAGATGTCATCACTAGTGTAGATCCTGCCAACATGCTGCAGCTTACATATCTTATACTGCTGTCTGTTGTGCTGACGGTATTTTTAGCATCGGACATCTTTACAGTATTGTTTAAAGTGTTATTATATCCTTTCAGGAAAAAATGAGCCGTTGGGCGTCGAGTTTGACCACCCGCGGCTCTTCTCATAAAAAAGGATCGTTATGTTTGAGTTAATAAAAAATTTGTGGATTTTTGATGAGTACACAGCACTTCAGTGGGCTTTGTTCTTTATGTTTTACTGCATATTTGGATGGGCTTTTGAGTCAGTGTACTGCTCATTAAAGGAGCTCAGGTTTCTGAACAGAGGTTTCTGCCACGGCCCGTGGCTCCCGATTTATGGAGTGGGAGCAGTGCTGATGCTCATGTTTGCCTGGCCCTATAGAGGTGACCTGAGACTGGTCTATGTTATGGGTATGATCGTGGGGACAGGTCTGGAGCTTGTCACTGGATTTACCATGTTCCATATTTTCCATATAAAGTGGTGGGATTACAGCCATAATCCTTTTAACTTTCATGGGTATATCTGTCTTTATGCGTCTCTCGCCTGGGGGTTCCTTGCTGTGTTTTTTACCAGAGTGATGCATCCTCATGTTGCGGAGATCTCAGCCAACTGGACTTATACCGGTTTTGTTGTTGCGGTTACTATGCTGTACACCCTTTTTATCGAGGATCTGATTTTCTCTGTGATTGGTGCGCTGGATCTCAAGAGACGACTGGAGCAGCTTGCGGAGAACAGCGAGGAGATACAGACCTTAAAACTAAATATCACAGAGGCCAGAGCCAGACTTTTGGAGCTGCAGGAGCAGGCCAGGGCCAATGTCTCCGAGGTCAAAAACATCGCTGAGACAGAGGGCAATCTGGCTGCCGCCAAGGTGGTGACAGAGGAGACCAGGAGAGTTATAGCGACAGGCAGCACCTTTGTCGCCAATACTATAAAAACAGGTAGTGTCACTGCGGCCAAGGTGGCTGTAAAAACAGTGGCAGATGCTGGGACTGCAACAGGCAAGACTGTTATCAATGTAGGTAGTACCGCCGGCAGGACCATGATAGATGCCGGAGTTACAGTCATCGATGCAGGTACTACAGCGGGTAAGTCAGTGGTTGATGCTGGAAAAGCGGTTGCAGGAGCCGGAGCTAATGCAGGCAAGTCAGTGCTTGAGACAGGCAAGGCAGTTGCAGGTGCCGGCGCTAACGCAGGAAAGTCAGTACTTGAGACGGGCAAGGCGGTTGCAGGAGCTGGAGCTAATGCAGGCAAGTCAGTAGTGAGTGTTGGTAAATCTGCAGCACGACGTGTAGCCAGCGCTGTGCCAGGTACCAGATCCAATGCCATACGACAGAGTAATAATAAAGAGGGACTTGAGCAGCATCGCCGTCGCATGGAGGAGAGACTCCATATACTTGAGGATGGAGGAGATGCTCATTCCGGACGTATGAACTGGTGGGTCAGAACTATGCTCAGTAATAACCCTACTCTCAATGGTCACTCTGAGACCTTTAACAAACTCAGAGAGTCCGCCAAAAGATATAGCGAGAGCTTTGAAAAACTTGAGGCCCGCATCGATGCGGAGTATGAGAAACTGCAGGATGAATATATAGATGAGATGGATCTGTAAAATTTAAAAGCTTTAAAATGAAAAATCCCCATGGAACCAGGTGATTAATAAATCACTTTGAGTCCATGGGGATTTAGTATGGATGTGTATTTAAGATCAGGTTTTGCTGTTTTTATAAATATCGACAACGAGAAGACACCATCGTAGCCGTCCTGGCTGCAATGGTGTCTTTGAGTAATCTTATTTATATATGTCAAGAGTCCTAATAAGGGGAGTAAAGAACTCTTACTAAGTATATTTTAAACGGTCATGCTTGATGAAGATGATTTAAAATCCAGCGCTCATCCAGATCATACACATATGCGACCGTTTTTTATGAAGGGGGCTCCGGGGTATATCTCAACTCCGGAGTATGAGTATGAAAAGCTTTTTAACGTTACATCTCTGTAACTGTTTATATGATACTTGACCATTGTGACTGAAATATGACCTCTGAGTTAAAGAACTCTAAAAATTCTAAACAAACTATAAAGCAATGAATCAATTATGAAGAACCACCTACAAAAAATCTTAAGAAGCAAATAATTGTTTTTGTAACTGTACAATGTCACTTTTGAGATGTTAAGAAAAACTCCCCGGTGAATAATTTACCGAGGAGTTTTGGTTATATAGGTTTTATTTGATCACAGAGAGTACAGCTCTAAACTCACATGAGTCCTTGTTGCACATTTCTGTGACGGTCACATCACCCATCATTTTATAAACAGGAATCTCAAAAAATGCATTGAGAGAGTCTCCATCAGCAGACACCTCAAGGATACTCCTGTCCATAATGAGCCTGAGATCACTGACAGGCCTTGAGAAGCATACCTCTGTGCATGGCTCTCTGTCAGGGACAGTAACATCTGAGTGAGCCTCGTGGAAATCAACATTACCACCAGAAACCTGTAGGATAGTTGTTTCTTTATTATAGGTTATATGTTGTCCGCAAATGTCTATGGCGAGGTTACTGTCGATACCCGTCATGTAAAGCTCCAGTGGAGCCTCCTCCGGGATGGTCCAGGTTGTTTTTTCAGTACCAACGCCGGCATCTGAGCCTGTATTTGAATCTGCTATTTTTCCTATACTTGAAGCAGTAAGCATGCTTGTTGGCTCCACTATAGTCAGTCTATCTGCCCACTCCTTTGCTGGAGTCAGACACAAATCCCCCTTATCATTGAGATGCATCTCTCTAGGGATGCCCATAATACCGGTATAGTTATGTCCATTGTTTGATGTGCGCAGCCAATGTATCAGTATCACACGATCACTAAAGCTGTCATCTTTTTCAGGGGCATATATCTGATAGGTCTGGCCAGCGTAAGCAAGAGAGTTTAGATATACCCGTCTGAACGGAGTGCTGTCCTTTGTAAAATGGTATCCGTCAAAGCTTCCGGTCTGATAGAATCCGTCAGAGGTCCAGAACATCCAGGTCTTGCCATCATGAGATGGTATGAGTCGTAAATCCGGACACTCCCATGCAGGTGGCATGGTAAATCTGTCTGTGATGGACCACTTGGTATAGTCAGCGCCCTCTGAATGGAGGATTGCATACTCATTGCCACTCAGGAAGAGGGCCATGTAGTAGCCACCATTGATTGGATCTTTGTAAACCTTAGGGTCTCTGTTGCCGTCAGAAATCTGATCCAGCACCATATTGCCGTATGAGGACTCAACTTTCGATGGATTTTCACTAGATTTCTGTAAAATCGACTCAACTTTCAGATTTTTTTCGGAATCTGTGCTGGAAATTGGCTCAACTTTCAGATTTTTCTCGGATTCAGCACTGGAAATCGACTCAACTTTCGCGTCGTTTACACTAATACATGTGTCTTTATCTGCATATGATAGTGCTGTCTTATATATATCAAGAGAGTCGACTCCTATAATTGTGTCAAAGTCTGCTGTTTTATGGAGAGTCTCGCCCTGATCTGTGCTTATGGCAATGCGCTGTGTAAAACCGGATGCATTCTCCCTGGCCCAGTCTGTGGCATCACCGGCTGCAGTATAAAAGAAAGCAAGGTGATCCTTGTCTATAGGCAGACAACTACCGGAAAACATGCTGCCTGTGCTGTCAGGAAACAGTGCTGTTTCATGCTGGGTCCAATGCAAAAGGTCCTTACTTACTGCATGGCCCCAGGACATGTTTTGCCATCTTGTGTCAAATGGATTGTACTGGAAGTAAAGATGCCACAGTCCATCTACATATACGAGGCCGTTTGGATCATTGATCCATCCTGGTGCTGCAAAATGCGCCATAGGAAAGTCCTGATCTGCACCTGGCATTACTGGCAGAATATCTGCCGCTCTTATTGCTGACGCAAAGGTCTGTGGGAAATCTCCGGAAACAGTCATAGTCATGCCGTTGTATGCCGAGACTGGAAGTGCACTGTAATAAACTGTGTGATAGGTCGGACAGCAGTCAACAGAGTCTATAGAATCATCGATTGGAATCAGAAACTCATAGACACGCTGGTCGCCTACTGAGAATGTTACTTTTTTTAGAGGCTTTTCTGGAACCACCGGGATCCAAAGATAGCGACTTGTTACCACCAAAGAATTAATCATGCTAATCCCCTCCGAGTTGTGGATATATACATCTATCCACATAAAATGTGATCAAATTTATATAGACATAACATACGTCAAAAAATATATTATTTAGCCCCTTTACAGATGTTTGCAAATCTGTTAACGTATTTATGTCAACCGCTTAACATATTATGACATATGTTAGGAGAAATGGAAATAAATATGAATACAAATTATAAGAAAATCACAAAAACTACAACTAATTATGCTGAAAATATTTTAAAAGTTCTTCCATGGGAGAGCAAGGCAGTACCTGCTGAGATCCCACACGGAGACATGCCTGGAGACAAGATTGAGATCGATGACTCACATGTTAAAAAGGCCAACACTATCTTCCCTGCACTTGTAGAGCAGGTGGCAGACAAGATGAAAGCTAATCCTTATCAGAGGGTTGTTATCAGTGTCTGTGGTGGTTCTGGCGTTGGTAAGTCAGAGATAGCATCAGTACTTGGCTACTTTTTAAATGAGTCAGGCATTGGCGCATATATCCTTTCAGGAGATAACTACCCACATCGTATACCTATGTACAACGATGCTGAGCGTCTCCATATCTTCCGCGAGAGCGCTGTGAGAGGTATGGTAGAGGCAGGAGATTATACTGATGACCGTTTCAAGATGGTCAGAGAGTGGCAGCAGGCAGATACTGATGCAGACAAGGCTCATGCAGAGGGCAATCCTTGGTTTGAGTCATATCTTGCAGCAGGCCGTGCAGGACTCGCTGGATATCTTGGTACTAAAAATGAGACAGATTTTGATGAGGTTTCAAGCATTATCAGAGCTTTCAAGGATGGTGCAGAGGATCTCTGGCTCAGACGTATGGGCAGAGATGCAGCCAGCCTCTGGTATGATGATATCGACGTATCAGACAAGCAGGTACTTATCATAGAGTGGACTCATGGAAACAGCGATTTCCTTGAGGGCGTAGACATTCCTGTACTTCTCAACAGTACACCTGCAGAGACACTTGCACACCGTAGATCCAGAAATCGTGATGGCAAGACAGACAGTGCTTTCACAACTATGGTACTTGAGATTGAGCAGTTAAAGCTCCATGAGCAGGCACATAAGGCTCAAATCATCTGTGCTAAAAACGGTGAGCTCATCAGCTTTGACCAGTACACAGATCTTATGAGGGATCAGTTCTAAGACTTAAACACACATCATTTTTATAGTAATAGATGATATCGAGGACAGATACTTATACATCACAGGATATATAAAATCTGTCCTTTTTATATAACAGGAGTATGAAATGGAGAAACATTTTACAGATAACGGTCCTATGTTAAATGCTTACCCTGACAGCATGGGTGGACGTCTCAGTGACGTTGTTGGTTTCCTTGAGAGACCAGAGATGGAGGATACATTCCAGTCTTTCTATATCCTTCCAAGTATTTTCAATACTGATCTTGATCGTGGTTTTTCTGTGATCAATTATGATATCAATCGTGAGATGGGTAGTGAGAGCGACCTCGAGAGACTGCGTAATCTCGGTATCAACTTAAAGCTTGATTTCATCTTAAACCATGCTTCAGTTCTGTCACCACAGTTCCAAGACCTTATTAAGCATGGGGAGGACTCAAAGTACAGTGATTTCTTTATCAACTGGAACAAGTTCTGGGCAGGCAAGGGCCAGATGACTGAGGATGGTTACATCCAGCCGGATGATGAGTATATAAAGGATATGTTCTTCCGTAAGCCGGGCCTCCCTATACTTATGGTGCGCACACCTGACGGCAAGGATGTTCCTTACTGGAATACTTTCTATCAGGAGGTTATCTACAAGCGCCCTGATGCTATGGATCTTATGAGCGTTATGGATATCCAGTACCTTACAGCAGAGCGTATCTGTGAGAGAGTCAATGCTGCTTTAGATGAGGGCAAAAAGCCTAAGGAGATAGATTTTTTAGGTTTTGATGAGTACAGAGATCAGGTTATTGATTACCTTGAGTCAAACCGCAAGTACCTGGGACAGATGGATCTAAATGTCAAGTCTCCACTTGTATGGGAGCACTATGACAACACCTTAAATGCTCTTTCCAACTACGGCGCATCTATTGTGCGTCTTGATGCATTTGCATATGCACCAAAGGAGCCAGGCAAGAAAAACTTTATGAACGAGCCAGATACCTGGGATCTCCTTGCCAGAGTTCGTGAGCTTGCTGACAAGTATCATGTAACATTACTTCCTGAGATACATGCAAGCTACGGAGAGAAGGTTTATAAAAAGGTAGCCGATATGGGCTATATGACATATGATTTCTTCCTTCCAGGTCTTCTCATCGATGCTATCGAAAAGAAGAGCGGCCAGGACCTCGCACGTTGGGCACAGGAGCTTGTTACAGACAAAATCCGAACTGTCAACATGCTTGGATGTCATGACGGTATTCCTCTCCTTGACTTAAAGGGCTTACTCCCTGAGGAGGAGATACAGAACCTTATTGATACTATCGTTTCAAGAGGCGGTCTCGTTAAGGATCTCCACGGCAAGAAAAACATGTATTATCAGGTTAATGCTACATACTATAGCGCGCTCGGTGAGGATGATCGTAAGATGCTCCTTGCACGTGCTATACAGATGTTTATGCCTGGCAAGCCACAGGTTTGGTATCTTGATCTCTTTGCTGGCAAAAATGACCATGAGGCTGTTAAGCGTGCTGGTGCAGCTGGACATAAGGAGATCAACCGTACAAATCTCTCACCAGATGATATGGCGGCCAAGCTTGAGACCGATGTTGTCAAAAAGCAGCTTGAGATGCTCAGATTCCGTAACACCTGTCCTGCATTCTCATTTGATGCTGACTTCTCTGTTGAGACAGATGGCACAAAGATGACTATGTCATGGAGCAATAAGGGTAACACCGCATGCCTCAAGGTGGATTTTGCAGATTACAGCTATGAGATTACATCTGAGCTGGCTTGATCCTGAGATGTATAGGGCACAGATTATATAGAGTTAGTTAAATAATATTAAATATTACAAATACCGTCATTCACATCATGTGAGTGACGGTATTTTTGTACAATAAATCGCACAAAAAACAGCTCAGATTATTGCACAATATACACAAAAATATGTTATTCGATTGACAGAAATTGTATATAGCGTTATATTCACATCAGATTGAATGTCAAGCGGTTGACAGATGCTGACATTAAACATTTTATTTTATCCATGAGGGGAGACAATCATGAAAAAGAGTATTAACAAGACAGCTGCATTACTTATGGCAGCAGTTATGGTAAGTTCACTTGCAGCATGCGGAGGCAGCACAGCAGAGACTACAGCAGCTGCAGCAGCAGAGACAAAGGCAGCAGAGGCTGGCACAGAGGCTGGTACAGAGGCAGACGGTGCAGCTCAGGCAGATACATCAGATCTTGCAGGACAGTCCATCACACTTCTTAACTCAAAGGGTGAGATCCAGACAGCTCTTGAGGAGCTTGCAGGTAAGTTTACAGAGGAGACAGGCATCGAGCTTGAGGTTCTTGCCTGCGGTGCTGGTGAGGTTCCTTACACAAAGGTAACTTCAATGTACAGCTCAGGTACAGCACCAACCATGTCAATCCTTGATACAACAGACGTTATTGCACTTGGTGCAGAGTATGGACTTGATCTTACAGATCAGGCTTGGAATCAGTATTGCGACAACATGACAACAAAGATCGATGGCAAGGTATACAGCTTCCCATTCTGTGTTGAGGGTCGTGGCATTATCTATTCTAAAAAGGCTATAGAGGATAAGCTCGGTAAGGAGTTTGATCCAGCATCTATCAACTCACTTGATTCTTTCAAGGCTATCTGTGAGGAGCTTAGAGCAGCAGGTATGGAAAATCCTGTAGTTCTTTCCAAGGAGGACTGGTCACTTGGAGCTCATCAGCTCGGATATATCTACGATACATATGATGGTACAACAGCAGGTGCTGACACTATCATGGCATCTCTTAAGGATGGTTCTCAGAAGGTTGAGGATTATGAGCGTTTCAACCAGTTCATGGATACAATGGATGTAATCCTTGAGTACAACTACAACAAGGAGGATCCACTTGGAGCTATCTATGATGAGGATCCTATGCACCTCGTTGAGGGTGATGCAGCATTCTGGCCAAATGGTAACTGGGCTTGGCCAAATCTTGAGACATCAGATGCTACTACAGATGATGAGTATGGATTTATCCCATTCGTTCTTGGCAACGATACATCAGATTTTGCTAACACATCAATGCAGGCATCTCCAACAAAGCAGCTTATGGTTGATGCCAAGCAGTCAACACCAGAGCAGCAGGCAGCAGCTCTTGCATTCATTGACTGGCTCGTTAACTCAGAGACAGGACAGCACGGTCTTGTAGAGAGCCTTGCACTCATCCCAGCTTGCTCAAACAACACAGTTTCACCATTAGATCCACTTAGCCGCGACATCGTTGCAAAGATGGCTTCTGGCAACACATATTCATCAAGCTTCGTTGCTCCATCAGATCACTGGTCAGTAGTTGGTGCTATCATGCAGAAGTACATTGCAGGTGAGACAGACAGAGCCGGCGCAGCAGCTGACATCGATGCTTACTGGCAGTCACAGGCATAAGAATCATTAAATCAGAGGATTTAAACATTCAGTTCAGTTTATAAAAAGATCTATTAAAAAATGCACGGGATGTGTGTCAGGCTTGCTGCTTGAAAGAACATTCGGCGTAGACATGTACGTATCCGGATGCACATAGTGCATACGGTGAGAACATGTCAAGAAGGATGTACCTTCAACGCCGTTGAGCCGACACACACCCGTGCATTTTTAATAATTAGTATAGAAAGGCAAGTCATTATGAATTCTTTGGGACGCACCACCGGTGATAAAATAAAAAGTTTTCTGATGTTCGCACTGCCAGGTACATTTGTTTTTGTCTGTGTTGTCATAATCCCATTCCTTTATGGTTTTTATCTCACTTTTACAGACTGGAACGGTGTTGCAGCAGTTAAAAACATCGTTGGATTAAGTAACTATAAGGCACTTATGCAGGACAC
>Ga0256405_10003690_pt1 | contig 30960 bp, 23 predicted proteins | sample RumenRJG_02DNA_FD_189096 | JGI IMG/M metagenome (GOLD analysis project Ga0256405, IMG submission 189096) | Bovine rumen microbial communities from Lethbridge, Alberta, Canada - RJG_02 | ecosystem: Host-associated > Mammals > Digestive system > Stomach > Rumen | place: Canada: Alberta...
TGCCATGAGCGCGCGGTAGCAGAGCTGCAGACGGTCGTCCAGAATCTTCCAGAACGCCTCTTTGTCTCCCTGTGATGAGCAGGCTGCATCCACCAGATTGATGGTGACTACGCCCTGGTTAAAGCGACCGTAGAATTTTGCCTTGCCGGTTTCGGGATCATGGTAGACAGTAAGGAACGAGCGGCAGCCCATGCATGGATAGCAGTTGCCGTCCTTGAGCTCCAGCATCTTTTTTTCAGAGATATAGTCGGGCACCATGCGGCGGGCGGTACATTTTGCCGCCAGCTCCGTAAGGTAGTAGTACTTTGAGCCCTGCTCAATATTGTCGGGCTCAAGCACATAGATCAGCTTGGGGAACGCGGGGGTGACCCAGAATCCTTTTTCGTTCTTTACACCCTGATAGCGCTGCCGCAGCACCTCCTCAATGATGAGCGCAAGGTCGTCTTTTTCCTGCTGGTTCTTTGCCTCGTTCAGATACATAAAGACGGTGACAAAAGGCGCCTGACCGTTGGTGGTCATAAGGGTGACCACCTGATACTGGATGGTCTGCACGCCGCGCGTGATTTCCTCGCGCAGCCGGCGCTCCACCATGTACTCCATCTGGTCGTGCGTGAGCACCAGGCCGCAGGTTTCTACGGTTTCATTAATGTCCTTGATGATCTTGCGGCGGCTTACTTCAACAAACGGCGCAAGGTGCGCAAGTGAAATGCTCTGTCCGCCGTACTGGCAGCTGGCTACCTGCGCGATGATCTGCGTGGCGATGTTACATGCCGTAGAAAAAGAATGCGGCGTGTCGATCTTGGTACCGCTGATGACTGTACCGTGCTGGAGCATATCCTCCAGATTCACCAGATCGCAGTTGTGCATGTGCTGGGCAAAGTAGTCCGCGTCGTGAAAGTGGATGATACCTTCTTCGTGCGCCTGCTCGATGTCCTCGGGCAGCAGGAACCGCTTGGTAATATCCTTTGACACTTCGCCGGCCATGTAGTCGCGCTGTACGCTGACCACGGTGGAGTTTTTATTAGAGTTTTCCTGTTTGACTTCTTCGTTGTTGCACTCAAGCAGGCTCAGAATCTGCTGGTCGGTGGTGTTCGCCTTGCGGATAAGCGCATGCTGGTAGCGGTAGGTAATATATTTTTTAGCCACTTCATAGGCGCCGGCTTTCATGATGCCGTCCTCAACCCAGTCCTGAATATCCTCCACGTTGGGGGCGGTCGGTGCATCCTTACATTCCAGCGTGATGCTGTCGGAAATCTGCTGTATCTGCAGGTCGGAAAGCTGATCGTTTGAAGGGACTTCGTTGTTGGCCTTCTGAATGGCCGTTACTATTTTTTCTTCGTTGAAAGCGACTTCCTCGCCGCTCCGTTTTATGATTTTCATTTTCCCACCCTTTGTTTTTTTTGTGTAGTGAAATAACAATACTATATTTAGTGCGTATATGTCAATAAAATAGTGCGGGCAACACTATATCTGGTGGTCTTTTTTATACGGCAGATGGGGCGGCCGACGGGGGCGCAGCGGCTGAACTTACCATGCGGTTTGTGCTATACTGTTAAAAAAGCAGACGATGCCGGACTTTCTGTCAGGCGGTACTGTAATTTGGACTTTATTGGAGGAATTATGAGAAAGTTGGTATGTGTTCTATGTATGGCGAGCAGCGCGTTGCTTTTTGCAAAAAAGTATACAGTAACGGCGGGCGGACTTTCGCTGCAGGATGCGGTTTCACAGGCTGTGTCCGGGGATACAATCATCATTGAGGGTGAGGTTCAGTCCGGAACGATTCTTTTGGATAAAGACGGGCTCACCTTTAAGGGAAAGAAAAACGCTGCCGTAGATTTTACTCCGACCTTTGCGGGCGCGGATATGGAGCTGCTCAAAAAATGCATTGATGAAGTAGAAAACGGCGAAAAACATGTAAAGCTGACCAAAAGCAAGGATGAAAGCGTAAAGGCGCTCAAAAAAATTCTTGATGCGGGGCATGGATTTGAAGTGACCGGCAGCAGCAACGTGTTCACCGGTTTTGTAATAAAGAACGCGGCTGACAACGGCGTCTACGTAACCGGCAGTAATAACGTGTTCAAAAAGATGGAATTCTGCTATAACCATGACTCCGGCGTGCAGGTCTGTAACGGCGGTGCGAACAACCGCTTTATTGACTGCTATTCCCACGATAATGTAGACGAATGGAACGGCGGCGAAAACGCAGACGGTTTTGCCGCAAAGCTGGACTGCGGCGAAGGAAACTATTTTGAAAACTGCAGGGCTGAATACAACGGGGATGACGGCTGGGATCTGCTCGGCGCGCACGGATCAGTGACGCTTAAAAAGTGCCGTGCTGACTACAGCGGACTTGACCGGAGCGGAAAAAGACTCGGTTACTATTCCAACGGCAACGGGTTTAAGCTGGGCGGACTGCATAATGTGGATGACTATCCGGTTTCAAAAACGCTCCATCATACGCTGACCGGCTGCAGTGCAACGGGCAACTACAAATCAGGCTATGCATGCAACAACCAGTTCGGTACGGTAACGCTTACAAAGTGCAGCGCAGATTCAAATCAGCTTGATAACTTCCACTGGCCGAATGAAGGCAGCCCGAGCGTGCTGGTAAAAGGCGGCATAATCCAGAAAGGAGAAAAAGTCCGCTACGGTGATCTTGTAATGAATGCCTGTGAAACTAAAAACGGCGCCAACGATATCGGCGGTGCAATCCTCGACAGCAAGTGCCGGGGATTTACCGATGCAGAAATCGCGGCGAGCAGGACAAAGTAGCGGACGCTCCCTGTCGAAAGCAGGTGCGGCACCTGACCGAAAGCAGGTGCGGCACCCGGCCGAAAGCAGGTGCGGCACCTGACCGAAAGCAGGTGCGGCACCCGGCCGAAAGCAAGTGCGGCACCTGACCGAAAGCAGGTGCGGCACCTGGCTGGGTGTCAGTTCTGCACCCGGCGGGCGGGTTATCATCACCGCTGCTGCCGATACCGGAAATAATGCCGTTATTGTTGGTGTAGGTGCCGCTTGATGTTTCTGTTTGCAAATTACCGCTGTTCCCTGTTTCTCGAATAAACGTAAATGAACCTGATGAGGTGAGCGTTATCTGCATACCGCCGCCGATGCCGATTGTCCGGCCACATTCTTTGTATGCATTGTTTATTTGCCGTAAATACGATAAGATACACGGTATGAGTACGCATAAATCTATAGATGAAACTACATTGCAGAATCTGCTGTATCTTTCGCGGCTTTCACCTGAAAGTACGAACATTTCTATATTAAAAAAGCAGGTTGATGAAATCGTCGGTTATTTTGAAATCCTTTCCAAGTACGATGACAGTGAAAATCCTTATGATGCCTATCCGTCCACGCAGGCCGAGCTGCTGCGCGAGGACGAGGTGGTGCCCGGCCTTGAGATGCATGATGTAAAAAATGTGTCCAAGGATTTTATGGACGGCTATTTCCAGGTGCCGAAGGTTCTGGGCGAAGGCGCATAGGCGTCAGGCAGTATTTGTTAAGATTTAAGACAAGAGGTTTACTAGTATGGGCTATACGATAAAAGAAATGCGCGGGGCGCTCAAGGACGGCAGCGTTACCAGTGAAAAGCTGGTGCAGGAGGCCGTCGCCACCTTTGAGGCGGATAAAAAATCAGAGCTCCCGCTCAATGCATTCCTTGAGATGTACGCCGATGCGGCGGAAAAAGCAAAGAAGGCTGATGCTGAGATTGCCGCCGCCCGTGCACAGGGCAGTGCCGCGCTGGATGCGCTGTTTGCGGCAAAGCCGCTTCTGGGACTGCCCTTTGCGAACAAGGACAATATTTCTGCCCGCGGCAAACGGCTTACCTGCGCGAGCAAGATTCTTGAAGGATATATCGCGCCGTACAACGCTACGGTAATCGAGCGCCTTGAAAAAGCGGGCGCCATTCCGCTGGGACGGTGCAATCAGGACGAATTTGCCATGGGTTCTTCTACGGAGTATTCCGTATACGGGCCTACGCGCAATCCGATCAACCGCGCCTACGTGTCCGGCGGATCTTCCGGCGGCAGCGCGGCTGCGGTGGCGGCGAATCAGGCGCTGTTCGGTATCGGTACCGAGACCGGCGGCTCCGTGCGTCTGCCTGCTTCCTACTGCGGTATCTACGGTCTTAAGCCCACATACGGCGTATTGAGCCGCTGGGGCGTGGTTGCCTACGGCAGCTCGCTTGATCAGGTGGGCATCATGGGGCACACTCCCGCCGATATTGCCGAGCCGCTGAAAGCTATGTGCGGCAAGGACATGTATGACGACACGAGCGCAGATCTGCCCGGCAGCGAGGAGCTTGCCGATCTGCGCGCCTGCGATGTATCTTCCCTGAAGATCGCCATTCCTCGGCAGTTCCTTGAAAGCAAGGGTCTTTCTGCCGATGTTGCTAAAGTGTTCACCGGCACCCGCGACTGGTTTGAAAGCAAGGGTGCTAAGATTGATGTGGTTGATATTCCGGTGCTTGACGCCTCTATCGCCAGCTACTATGTGATCGCCCTTTCTGAGGCGGCGAGCAATCTGAGCCGGTTTGACGGCATCCGCTACGGCCGCCGCGTGGACACCGGCGAAGGCTACGATGAGCTGTACGTGCATACCAGAAGCGAAGGATTCGGTCCTGAGGTTAAACGGCGTATCATCATCGGTAACTACGTGCTTTCTGAGCAGTTCTCCGGTGATACCTATAAAAAAGGCATGACCGTGCGCGCACGTATTCAGCGTGAAATGTCGGAGCTGTTCAAGAAGTACGACATAGTGCTGTGTCCTACGTGTCCTACGCCGGCGTTCCGGCTCGGACAGAAGGTTGACGACCCGCTTGAAATGTACCTGAGCGACCTGTTCACTACGTTCGTGAACCTGGCCCGTATACCGTCCATCTCTGTGCCCGCGGGAATGAGCACGCCTTCCGGCGATGAGACCGCCATGCCCATCGGCATGCAGTTTGCAGGCCCCATGTTCAGCGAGCTCAAGCTGCTGCAGCTGGCGCAGGCATGGGAAAATGATCATCCCGGCTGCGGCGTCCCCGTGAAAAAAATGTAAGGAATAGATATGTCAGTAGATAAATATGAAATCGTCATCGGCTGCGAAATCCATACGCAGCTTACTACAAAGACAAAGGCATTCTGCGCCTGCGAAAACCGCTACGGCGGCATGCCCGACACCCGCGTGTGTCCGGTGTGTCTGGGACTTCCCGGCGCCATGCCCCGCGTGAGCAAAGGATATGTGGAGCTCGGCGCGGTGGCCGGACAGGCGCTTAACTGCAATATCGCGCGGTTCACAAAGTTTGACCGCAAGCATTATTTTTATCCTGATCTGGCCAAAGGCTATCAGATAACGCAGTATGACCTGCCGCTGTGCACCGACGGCTACGTGGACCTGCCGCTTGCCCATTATCCTGCGGACGAGCAGCCCGGCGGAGCTAAGTTCCGCCCGCTCAATTTTATCGGCAAGGACTGTATCATCAACAACGCCTACCGCCGTGTGCGCGTGGAGCGCATTCACCTTGAGGAGGACGTAGGCAAATCCCTGCACCTTGAGGGCAAGCATTCGTATATCGACTATAACCGCTGCGGTACGCCGCTTATTGAGATCGTCACCAAGCCCGATATGACCAGCCCCGAGGAGGCCGCGCTGTTCATGCAGACGGTGCAGGAGATCCTGCGCTACGTGAAGGTGACCAAGGGTAATCTTGAGGAAGGCAACATGCGCTGTGATGCCAACATCAACCTGAATGTGTGGGAGAACGGACAGCTGTTCCATACGCCCATCAGCGAGATTAAGAACCTGAACTCATTTAAGGCCATCCGTGATGCCTGTACATACGAGGCGCAGCGTCAGCTGGAGGAATTCCAGACCGACCGGCAGGAATTCAATCCCGGCTTTAAGGTCACTATGGGATGGGATGAGGCAAAAGGCCGCACGGTGGTACAGCGTACTAAGAATTCGTTTGTGGACTACCGTTTTGTGGTTGAGCCCGATATCAAGCCGTTCAGCGTAAGCGAGGAGCTGATTGCCCGCGCCAAGGATGCGGTGGGCGAGCTGCCCGAGGCAAAGCGTACGCGGTTCAAGAAGGAATTCGGCCTGTCTGATTTTGACGCCGAGACGCTGACCGGCACGCGCGAGCTTGCGCTGTGGTTTGAGGAAGCCGCCAAGCAGGCTAAGAGCGCCAAGCGCGTGGCAAACCTGATTCTGAGTGAGCTGCTGGCCGTGCTGAACGCCGAGGACAAGACGATCGGCGACGTACAGCTGACGCCTGCGCATATAGCTGAGCTGGCCGATGCGCTTGAGACTAATAAAATTACGAGTAAGCAGGGCAAGGCCGTCTTTGAGAAGATGCTTGCAACGAACAAGCTGCCGTCCGTGATTATAAAGGAAGAAGGCATGGAGCAGGTGAGCGATACCGGCGTGATCGAAAAGATCGTGGACGAGGTTATCGCCGCCAATCCTAAGGCCGTTGCTGACTATAAGGGCGGCAAGACCAACGTGGTCGGCTGGCTGATGGGACAGGTAATGAAGCAGTCCCACGGCAAGGCGAACCCCAAGGAAGCGACCGCGCTGCTCAACGCAAAGCTTGCAAAGCTGTAGTTCTGTAGATTCTGCAAAAAAAGAACGGGGCTGTTCCGGAGTTGTAAAAACTGCCGGAGCAGCCCCGTTTTATATTCAGGGGATTATGGGGAACGCAAGTTCCCCGGACCTTGTGGTCCTTTTCGTTTTGCTTAAAACGTTATTTTACGAATGCCGCGGCGCTGTCTCCTGCGATCCTTCCTGAACCGTAGGCATAGCCGAGCGTGCCGCCTTCAAAGAAGATGTAGCTGTTGCCGTAGACGCCGCTTGTTTCGGCGCCTGCCGCGTACAGGCCGGCAACGGCCTTGCCGTTTTTATCAAGCACTTCGCATTTGTCGTTGATCCGGATGCCGCCGAGCGTGCCGAGGAACGGTGAGGGCGTGAGCTTTGCCGCATAGACGGTACCCTCAAGCTTGTCGAGGTACTTTGCGCTCTTGAACAGGTCGGTGTCCTTGCCGTTTTCGCAGAGCTGGTTGTAGTGCTCTACGGTTGCCTGCAGGTTTGTCATGCCGAGTTTCTGTGCCAGCTCCGCTACGCTTGCGGCCTTGATGAGCTTGCCTTCGCTTACCAGCTTTTCAATGTCGGCGGTTACGTCGGCAGGCGTACGGGTCTTTTCGGCGCTCTTTGAGCTGTCTACCGGATGACCGACTTCAATATATTTGGTGGGGTCACTGGTAAGCACGCCGGGGTACAGGTCGGTGATGCCGGCCGCTCCCTTCTGCTTTACAATGTCGATGAGCGTCTGGTCGAACAGCTCGTATGCCGTATGCAGGGGCTGCGCGCGCACTGCGTCAGCCGTCTTTATGGGCTCGAATACTACGGACTCTTCGTTTACAAAGCGGTTGCCGTCCACGTCAACCATGAGCCACGGGTTCATGAGCGCGTAGTTGAGGATTGAGCCCCAGCCTGCGCCGCGTCCGACGCCGTAGTGCATGAGGATAGCGTTGTGGAAGTCGGCGTCTGCGTTTACGCTCTGTGCCATTTCAATACCGGTGCCGATGTTCGTTCCGACGCGGCTGGTGCCGAATCCTTCGCCGAATACTTCCGCTACTTTGTCCTTGTTGCCGCCGAAGCCGCCGGTGGCGAGCACCACGGCTTTTGCATTGATGGACAGCGTGCCGCCGTCTTCTTTTGTTGCGGTGATGCCGCAGATTTTGTTGTCCTTTATGATAAGGCTTTCTGCCTTGGTGGAATACAGGACTTTGCCGCCGTTTTTGGTTATGGTTTCGTGCAGAGCGGCAATGCCTTTTGCGCCGCCGTCAATATAGCCGTGCAGCGTATCGGCAGGCTGGCTGTAGTGGTGCTCCACGTAGCCGCCCGTGCCGGCGTGTACCAGAATGAGGCGGCAGCCGTTTTCGATGAGCCAGTCCACGGTGCTGCCTGACTGCCGGATGATTTTTGACAGCAGGGAGCCGTTCGTAGTGTAGTTTGCGGTTTCGGCGAACTGGTTGTACAGCCATTCATCGCTCACTACCTGCTTTTTCTGTTTCTGCTGCGTAGAATTGTTGGCGAACAGGCCGCCTGCCATCGTTGCCTGGCCTGCGGGCGCGGGCGTCATTTCTACCAGTACTACCTTTGCGCCGTTCTGCACTGCCTGCAGCGCGGCCGCCGTACCAGCGGCTCCGCCGCCCACGACAACGACCTGCGTGTCAATCGTTTCATCGGTGCCGGTCTTTGCCGCCGCTGTTCTGAATGCGTCAGGATTGCCGCCGGCTTTCTTTATGTCCGCTTCGAGCGCCTTGAGGAAGGCGTTTGAGCTGATTGTGGCGCCCGCCACCGCATCTACGGCAATGCTCTGCCGGTCTATGATCTGCTTGGTAAGCTTGTCCATGGCGACCTTGCCGATAGAATCGGTTTCTTTGGACTCCACGGTGATCTTTTCAATACGATCCTGTGAGAATGTGGCGGTAACCGTCACATCGCCGTTCATGCCTTTTTCAGCGGCGGTGTAATCGCCGGGCTTGAACGTACCTTTTTTTGCGCCGCATGATGCCAGTACGGCAAGCATGGCCGCAGCTGCCGCAGCATGCAGGACTGCTCCTGTTGTCTTTTTCATTGTGATTCTCCATTATGCGGGAAAGCGATGCAGGGGGTATAGTGAATATAATGGCTGCTTTCCCTCAGTTTGCTGATTTTATTACAGTATATATTCAGAATTAAAGTCTTGTACAATGATTATTTATTAGAGTATTATAACTAAAAGTTATACAGGACGAATTATGTTTGAATTGACCTGGATACGGCAGTTTTTGACGATCGCGGAGTGCGGAACGCTCCTGAAGGCCGCTGAGCGCCTGCATATGACTCAGCCCGGTCTGAGTAAGTCCATGCGCAATCTTGAGCGGGAGCTTGGGGTGCCGCTTTTTGACCGCCGGAAAAACCGCGTGGAGCTTAATGAAACCGGACGGCGCGCCGTGGAGCTGTTCTCCGGATGGTATGCGCAGGCTGATCAGCTGCAGTCGGAGCTGCGGGAATTTGACCGCAGGCACCGGCATATTACGGCGGGGGCATGCGGGCCGCTGCCTATGAGCCGCAGCATCCGCAGCCTGCTTGCCATGAAGTATCCGGGAATTCCCTGCACGGATGAAATACAGCCGCCCGAAGTGCTGGAGCGCGGACTGCGTGACGGCACCTATCAGTTCGTGGTGCTGCCGTATGCCCCTGAGGGAAACGACACGGCCTGTGCGTTCTACGGTGAGGAGCAGCTGTACGTGACGCTGCCTGAAAATCACCCGCTTGCCGCGCGCCGGAACGGCATACGGTTCAGCGATCTGGACGGCCAGACGGTGCTTTCGCTGCCCCAGACGGGATACTGGTTTGATCTGCCCAAACGGATGCTGCCGCATTCGCATATCATTGACCACAGCGAGCTGTATGATTTTGAAGAGGTGATGGAAGGCTCCTCGTTTCCTACGTTCATTACCACCTATCTTATGGAGGTGTTCACCTATCCGGCTTCGCGGGTGGCGGTGCCGCTGCTGGATCCTGAGGCGCGGGTCAGCTACTGGTGCGTGTGCCTGAAGGAAAACAGCGGCTTTCTGAGCCCGCTGTTCAAAAGCTTTCCGTCAGGAAGACTGTAGCAGCGCGGTGAACGCCGCCAGATAGTCAAAGCCCTGCGGCACCGGCTTCTGCGGCGGCAGCGCGGGCGCCGGTATTCCCATGCGGCGGTACAGCTCATGCAGCGGCATGCACTGCTGCTGCTTTTTTGCCGTTTGATCGGGCGCGGAACCTTTGCCCGGCTTGACGATTACGGCATTCGGCCTGTTCTTTTTGGCGATCCGTCCGCCGTGTTCCGTTATGTCTTTGCAGATGGTATATACCGCATCTATATCCGCCTTGCGCGGCAGCAGCAGGAAAAATTCCATGCCTTTGAGCGCCTGATTTTTGCCGCCCTGCGGGCGTGCGGGGCGTTTTATAAGAGCGTCTATTTTCTGCTGTACGGTTGCGATGTAGTACTTACGGATGCGGTCAGTGAAAATGTGTTCGCTCGTGATGGGCGTAAAGCCCTTGAACACCTGGCTGATGCTTTTTCCGGTGTCCTTGCACAGCTTTTCGGTGACTTTCATGGTCAGGTACGCGTCGGCGCGGCTGTCGTGAAAGTGCAGGTCTTCCGTGTCTATCTGCAGCAGCTCCGTGAATTTCTGCAGGCCGCCCTGCGATTCGTACTGCTTTTCAAGTACGGGATGAATGTCGTAGCAGGAAAAGCGGAGCTGCTCCAGTCTGTAGCGCGTACATTCCGACACCACAAAATTGGCGTCTCCGGCGGTGCCGAATCCTATGATGGTACAGTTTTCCCGCTCCATCAGTGCTTTGATGCGGCCGTAGAATTCGGGAAACTTGGGGTGCCGCGCGTATTCTTCTTTGGGGTAGGACAGGTGACATTTTGATCCCGGCGCGAACAGATACCAGTCGAACGGAGCGTCCGGGTTCATGAGTATATCGTCTGATTCAATTACCGTAAAATCCTGCGTGCACAGCACGTAGCCGAAAGAACAGATTTTACCGATGTTTTTGAAGCTGTTGGCACATTCAATATCAAAAAATAAACAGGTTGGCTTCATGGCAGTCTTTTTTCCTTACGGTTGCACGGTGAACAGATTGTCGATCTTTGCAGATACGTCATACGGTGAGGAAAGATTCCCTATAGTAACAAGAAACTGAACGGTATCCTGCAGAGATGCTATGTCGTTTTTTGAGACGGTTACTGGAAAATCATATTTCTGAGCGATCTTCTGTACCTGCACCCGCGATATTTTGAGTGCGCCGGAGAGTTTTGCAAGCGTACCGGAATCAAGCGTCGGAATCATCTGAACTGCCTGATAGTATTGCTCAAGAATCACTTTGATGACGTCCGGATGTGCTGCCATATATTCCGTTCGGACAACAAATGCGTTGGTGCCGCGAAGGTCGGTTTCGCTGCCCTTTGCCACCAGTTTTGCCAGGCCGCTGTCAATAAGTCTGGTGACAGTCGGTTCCCAGATAACAACGGCATCACAGATTTTTGAAGTAAGCGCATCTTCTGCATCTCCGGCTGCAATGCTTATAAATTCAATGTCATCAAATGTAAGACCGTTTGCCGCAAGCAGCTTCTTGGTAAAATTGTGTCCGGTGGAGCCGAATACGGTGGCTATTTTCTTTCCGCGGATATCTGCCGCTGAATTGAACGAAGTATCTTCAGCACGCGCCAGCATGGCGTATGCATCGGGACCGCTGGCAGGAATGCCTGTTATCTTCATGGTGTTCCCGTTAGAAAGCGCCGTTACAGTAGGTACATCACCTATGACACCTATGTCGCTCAGATCTGCCGCAAGCGACTGGGTCATCGGCGGACCTGATTCAAAATCCTGCCATACAACGGATGTGTTGAGCGGTTTTAAGCTTTCTTCTATAGTTCCCTTGATTCTGGCTATATATAATGGAATAAAAGCGGCCGAGGGCTGTATTGCAATGTGCACGACGGAACCGGGGGATGAGCGTTTTGTTTTGCTGCAGCCGCAGAAACAAAGTGAGGTGAACAATACCGTCACCATGCAGGCTGAAGACATCAAGAAACTGGTAGAATGGAATAGCTTTTTCATACTTAGATTATATACCCGTTACATGTTTTGTGGTATCAATTATTTATTTTTTTTGGTTACCTTATCCGCAGCATTACGGGCTTTACAGGTGAGCAAACTGGATTTACTATAAAAGTATGCGGGATAAAGCACTGAAGAAAAGTATTCTTGCGGTTGTTGCAACGGTCGTGCTCCTGGCTCTGGTCGGCGGGCTCCTTATTGTTTTTCAGCTCAGAATGGGCCGGCTGCTAACCGACATGACAATACAGAATATTGCCGAAACACAGGAACTGTATGCCGAGTCACTGCATACCGCACTGCATAATCAAGTACAGATGCTTCAGGCTCAGGCTGCGTATTTCTATGATGCTGACCTTTCGAATATTGATGAAATAAAGGACAAGGCCATGTCCGGCATAGAACTCGGCGATTTTAAGAAGATTGCCGTTGTAAATCTGGACGGGGTTGCTGTTGATCTGAAAGGAAAGACTCTTCCGAATATGAAGAATAAATCGTATTTTATTAATGCCCTTTTGGAGAATAAAGTACAGTATTCAGATCAGATAGAACTGGACAGCAGCCTTGAGCCATGTCTGGTGATTACCTATCCTTTTTCAACATTCCGTGGTGAAAAAGGTGTAATAGCCGGGTTCTTTTCCTATGAGGCATTGAAGCAGATCTTTTCTATACCGATTTTCTCCGGGCTGAGCTATTTTTATCTTGTGAGCAGCAGGGGAAATATACTGCTGTTCAATAAGGATAAGTCCAAAAACATCTATAATATTGACGTCTTTGAGTATATCAACAATGTGTCAGAGACTGAAAATCCTGAGCTTGCAAAGATGAAGATGGACATGATAAAGAATCGTCCGGGAAATATAACGCTGGACGGTGTCGAAGGTAAAAAGCTCTTTTTATATGCGCCGCTTAAAATAAACGGATGGTATATTATCTCGGCGCTTCCGTTTTCCTATATCCATGGCCAGCAGACGCGGATAGATATGCTTGTATATATGCTGCTTGCCGCGGTCACGATTGCTCTTGTTGTTTTTATCCTGATTATTACTGTAATAACTAAGCAGGTTCAGGCAATTAAAAAGGACAATAAGCGGCTTATTATTGCGACTAATCAGGCTCAGACACTTATTTTTGAATATGATGTGCAGAACCAGAAAGTTGATTTTTCCGGAGATACGCACTTTATACTGGGAACGGATAAAAATTCCTTTGATATCAGTTTTATACGCGGTGAGTATGGTTCAAGGGTGCATCCTGATGACAGACAGGTTTTTGCTCATCTGACGAAAGCGTTGAAGAACAAGGATACTTCTTTTTCTGCTGAATTTCGTTTTAAGAGTTTTTCAGACGAGTATTTTTGGGTAAAGATGACAGGATCCTGTATTCTGGATGCTGATGGAAATACAAAGCAGTTTATCGGAAGCATTACTAATGTAAACAGTCAGGTTCTGCATGAGCAGGAGCTGCGCAACATTGCGGATCATGACCGGCTTTCAAACCTGCTGAACAAGGCCGCTTTTGAGTGCAATGCGCGCAGTTACCTGCAGAAAGAAGGTGCCTGTCTGAATGCTGCCCTTGTCATGATAGATCTGGATAATTTTAAGGACGTTAATGACAGGCTGGGGCATATGACGGGCGATCTTGCCATCAAAGATGCTGCGAAAAAGATTTCGCTGGTTTTTTCGTCCAGAGATTATTTGGGCAGGTTCGGCGGTGATGAATTCTGCGTGCTGATGCGGTTCGCCGAAACGGTGGACAAGGAAAGTGTACAGAAAATAGTCACTAAGAAAGCTGCGGAGCTGACGGCATCTCTGAGGGAAGAATATAGAAAGGGAGAGCTGTCAGTCTGTGTAAGCGCAAGTATCGGTATTGCGCTGTATCCCGATAACGGAAATTCCTACGATCAGCTGTTTAGAAATGCTGATGAGGCGCTGTATTATACTAAGCAGCATGGTAAGAATGACTTTAAGATCTGCTGACGTTTGTGCCGCCGCCGCTCAAGGGCACCTTGCAGATGCCGGACATTGAAGCTGCCTGCGTTTTTGAGGTTCCCTCAATTCATACGGACTGCTTTCATGGCCTTTTTGTTCTGGTACATTTTCTGGTCCGCGCGGCGGAATACGTTGTCCACGCTTGCATCGATGTTTTTATCGTAAAAAGCCGCGCCGATCGCCGCTGAAACTTTTTCCCACGGCTCAAGCCGGGCGTCGGCCGCAAATTTTTCAAGCGCTTTGGTGAACGCTTCGTACAGATTGTCGTAGTTCGTATAATCGGTTCCCTTAAGGATGATAACGAATTCATCGCCGCCAATCCTGAATACCGGCGAATGGTCAAATATAGTACAGACTAGCGTACAGAGTTTTTTTATGGCAATATTGCCTTTTTCGTGTCCGTAGGTGTCATTTATGCGCTTAAGAAAATTCAGGTCAACCATGCCGATGCCGAAATCGTATTCCTTGCCGGTGTTCAGATCATATTCAATCTTTTTTATCTCCCGGTCATAGGCGGTCTTGTTTCGTATGCCGGTAAGCGTGTCCTTGTTGGCAAGCTCCGACATCTGCTTTACTTCCTGCTGCATCTGCACAGTCTTACGCTCTGCGTCTATAAGGCCGGTCACGTAGATCCGCATGTCCTCTGTCATAAGTGTGACTGCGTCGGTAAGACATTCCACTTCATTCTGCGTGTGTATATCCGGTCGTAAGAATTCAAGCCCGCCCGTACTCCGTTTGCCGTGGCTGTTGGCGGCAAAGTCGGCAACGCTTTTTTCCAGCAGCCGGATAGGGGTTGTAATGTTCTTTTTTGCCCAGAAAAGAAAGAGCGAGGTGAACAGAATGCCGGACAGACAGATGATCGCGGCGAACATGATGGTCCGGCCCCAGATCTGTTTATTCAGATCGGTGATTTCAACGTCTACGGCAAGCACTGCGTACGGTGATTTATTCGAATCCAGCAGCGCAAGCGCTCCGGTATAGTCTGTACTCCAGCCGGTTTTCTCCTCAAAAAACTGTATGTTCCGCTGCTCCATTACACTGAAGAACTTTTTTACGGTTTTGATGTCGAATTCGTCGTCGGAAATCCAGCCCAGAAAGAGGTTTTCAGAAGTGTCTACATAGCGGTTATAATAGTTTTCAGCTGACATGACGCTCATGACATTTTTTGTTTCGCGGATGGCAAGCGGTTTGATGATATACAGATAGTGTATATCAAAATCTTCTATAATACCGTCCATAAAAAGCTCAAGCCTGTCGAATTGGCTGCTTCTTGTCCGGGTCATGACACAATTCCGCAGATCATCATGGTCGATATGCCGCTCAACATACTTCAGAATGTCGGTGATGTATGACTGATACCGAAGGTACAGTGATTTTTTGTATGAGATGTGCATCGAGACTCCCAGAAAAAGGCTGAGAAGCGCAATGAAAAGAACGCAGCCGATGGTAATGCTTTTGCCGAGCGGTTTTTTGATCGGGGATATTGGAGTTGATTCCTGTGCCATAGATGTATATTTTATCATAGGATATATGAAAAATCCATGAAAAATCTGAGTGCTGTCTGAGTGCGGCATGAGTGTCAGCAGGAGCAGTTGTTTTCATTGATAAAACTCTGGATACCCGATATACTACAGCTGTAAAACTACTGTCCGGCGGTTGTGCCGGATATCTTTGCGTTATACGGGAATTAAGGAGATTGATGATGGCAGATACAATGCATCCTTTGAAGAAAAATCCTAACTGGAAAGGCCGCCGCGGACCGGTCGTGCTTGTTATTATGGACGGCGTGGGATACGGTAAATATGAGGACGGAGATGCGGTAAAGGCAAGCAGAATGAAGTGGCTTGATCTCCTGACCGAAAAAAGCGCGCATACAAAGCTTAAGGCTCACGGAACGGCGGTTGGACTTCCGAGCGATGCCGATATGGGCAACAGCGAGGTCGGCCACAATGCCATGGGCTGCGGCCGTGTGTTTGCTCAGGGCGCCAAGCTTGTTTCTGATTCAATTCAGTCCGGTAAGATGTTTGCCGGCGATACATGGAAAAAACTGATAAAGAACGTGTCCGACGGCGCAGGCAAAGGTGCCGCGCTGCATTTTATCGGCCTGCTTTCTGACGGTAACGTTCATTCACATATTGATCATCTTAAGGCCATGGTTGCTCAGGCCAATAAAGAGGGTATCAAAAAGATCCGTGTTCATGCGCTGCTTGACGGCCGCGATGTAGAACCTACGAGCGCGCTTGATTTCTTTGTTCCCTTTGCGGAATTCCTTGCAGGCTTTGCCGGCTGCGACTACAGAATTGCCTCCGGCGGCGGCCGTATGTACATGACCATGGACCGCTACAATGCCGACTGGAGCATGGTGCAGCGCGGCTGGTACGCTCATGTGCTTGGTGAAGGACGGCAGTTTGCGTCAGCGGAGGAAGCGATCAACACCTACCGTAAGGAAACCCCCGGCCTGCTTGACCAGGATATGCATGAGTTTGTTATTGCCGAGAACGGCGCGCCGATCGGCGCGGTCAATGACGGCGACAGTGTTATCTTCTATAATTTCCGCGGCGACCGCGCGCTGGAAATCACCAATGCATTTGAAAGCCCTGAGGGCAGCTTTGATCATTTTGACCGCAAGCGCCTGCCTAAAGTTGAGTATGCGGGCATGATGGAATATGACGGCGACCTGCATATTCCGCGCCAGTATCTGGTTACGCCTCCGGCCATTGACCGTGTTATGGGCGAGTATCTGGTAAAGAGCGGCGTGCATCTGCTTGCAATCTCTGAGACGCAGAAATACGGCCATGTGACCTACTTCTTTAACGGCAACAAGCTGGGCAAATTCGATGAGCAGCTTGAGGACTACGTTGAGGTAAAATCTGATGTGGTTCCCTTTGAGCAGCGGCCGTGGATGAAGTGTGCGGAGATCACCGACAAGGTTATTGAGGCCATTAAGAGCGGTAAATACCAGCACATCAGGCTTAACTATCCTAACGGTGATATGGTCGGACATACAGGCGTGTTCAACGCCGTAGTCTGCTCCATGGAAGCCATGGACCTGCAGCTGGGCCGCCTTAAGAAAGCGATCGATGAGGCCGGCGGCATTCTGTGCATTACGGCTGACCATGGTAACAGCGATGATATGTACGAGCATGATAAAAAGACCGGCGGCGTAAAGATGGACAAGAGCGGCGAGCCTATGGCAAAGACAAGCCACAGCCTGAACCCGGTGCCCGCTATCATCTACGATCCCGAGTACAAAGGCGAGTATGATACCGCTAAGCTCAACGAAGGGCTTGGAATCAGCTCATGGCCGAGCACCATCATGCAGCTGATGGGCTATGAGCCCCCGGCTGACTACGACAAGAGTATCATCAACCTGAAATAAGTTGTTTTGCAAGGTACCCCGGAAACCTGTACGGTTGCTCCGGGGTGTTTTTGTGTATAGGGGGACTGTTTTATGTCAAAAAAAGTTTTGATCATTATTTCAATCTGCCTTGCGATTATGGGGGCCGGCTGTATCATTGCAGGGCTTATGCTGTAGCCGGCATGCACCGCAGTAATAAAAAGCAGGTACGGAATTATTTTTCCTCTATAAATACATTTGTTCTGCCGCATTGACCGCACCTGTAGAAAATGGTAATATTGTTGCACAGCTAATTCTGAGAAGGGGTCTGGATAATGCCGTATTCTGAGCCGACAAATCTGGCTATAATTGCCTGTCCTGGTGGCGAATCGTTTGCCGATGCTGTTATTACACATCTTCGTAACATGTATAAGCATCGTTTTACCTTAAAGAACGATGTCATTTCTAAACGCTATGAGCTTGATAAAACAGAGCTGATTAAAAAAATCAATTTTTATAATGATGTAGAAACATCAGAGATCTGTATGCGCGGTTCCATAGACAGCTACCGCCCGCCGGTCTTTAAAGTGAACGCACGGTTCACGTACTTTATGAACGGTGAGTTCAAGACGGAGCTTATAGACTGCGTTCGCGGAAAAGATGTATACATTTTTCAGGACGTTGAGAACCATGAGCCGATCGCATTGAACGACAGTAAGAATGTGCAGCGCCTTTCTGTTAACGATCATGTAATGTCCATGCTCGTGACCATTGATGCGGCGCAGCAGGCGGGTGCTGAGCGTATTACGCTCGTTGTTCCGGCCTATCCGTACAGCCGCCAGCATAAGAAAAAGGGACGTGAGGGACTTACGGCCCGTATGCTCGGCCATATTTATGAGAATCTGGGCGTGGCGCGCATCATTACGCTTGATATTCATTCCCGCGAGATTGAGAATGCGTTCGGCCTGACCCATCTTGAGAACCTGCACGGCAGCTATCAGATTATCCGGGAGCTGGAGAAAATCGTTGATCTGAAGAACAAGACTGAGGATCTGGTGGTTGTCTCTCCCGATACGGGCGCCATAGACCGCAACAAGTTTTATGCGGCGGGACTGAAGCTTCCGCTTGCCATGATTTATAAGGAGCGGGATTATTCTATCGTAACGCAGGATGCCCACAGTACTAACATTAAATCTATAAAGCTGCTCGGTGATGTGCATGGTAAAGTTGCATTCCTTGCGGACGATATGCTCGGCACCGGCGGTACGCTGCTTAAGGCTATGGGCTATCTTAAGGAGCAGGGCGCTACCAAGGTTATCGCCGCCATCAGCCTGCCGTTCTTTACCGGCAATGCCGTTGAGCAGTTTGACGAAGCCTATAAACAGGGATTGTTCTACCGCGTGATCGGTACCAACGCCGTTTATCATAAGGAGCTGCTTGACCGCGAATGGTATATCAGCACCGATGTGAGCGGCCTGTTCGCAAATGTTATTATGCGCATACATCACTATCAGTCCGTGGGCGGCCTGCTTGAAAACCGTGATTTGATCGAAAAACTGATCAAATAGGTTCAGAGTGGCTCATGTGAATCTTTCTGCCGGGGCGGCGGTTTCTGCCGCAGCTGCAGTTCTGTGCGCCGATATCGGAACATCTTCACTGAAAGCGGCGCTGGTTACTGCGGACGGCAGGATTCTTTCTTTTTCACAGCAGTATTTTTCATCGCAGGACAGTGCGCCGAACAGCGCACATAGTGCCGCCTGCGGCATAGCACGAGAGTGGCTTCCTGCGCTCTGCAGGGCCGCTGCGGAATGTCTGTCCGGCCTGCATGAGCAGCCCGGCAGCGGTTCCTTAGGGAAGCTGCTTGCCGGTATTTGTATTTCCGGCAACGGGCCTACAATAGTGGGCGGCGATGGTACCACGTTTTTGTGGAACGAGCCGCTTCCGCCTGATGCGGCTTCCTGTTCTGCCACCTCTTTGTTTCTTCCCCGTATATGTGCATTCCGTAAATTGTTCCCCGACGTGTGGACTCGCTGCGGCCGTATTTTTTCCGGACCGGAGTATCTGATCCGCTGTCTGAGCGGCGCCGAAGTGACGATCCTGCCGGATGAACGGTATATTCCGGCATATTGGAATGCTGATGCGCTGGCCGCTGACCTTATTCCTGATGATAAGCTTCCTGCTTTTGTTGCGCCCGGTACGCCCGCAGGTGTTACGACGCCGCAGGTTACCCGGATGCTCGGTTTGGAAGAGCCTGTGCCGGTGTTCTGCGGGGCGCCCGACTTTATTGTGGCGCTGGCAGGTACCGGAACCCTGCGGCCCGGCGCTGTTTGTGACTGCGCGGGTTCCAGCGAAGGCTTGAACCTGTGCACTGACCGTCCGCTTACCGGGCCGCGTATCCGTACGCTGCCCTCCGTGGTGCCGGGCCTGTGGAACGCAGGAGTTCTGTTTACTTCCAGCGGACGGCTTTTTTCTGCATATAAAGAGCGGCTGCAGCAGCAGACCGGAACGGCGCTTTCTTTCAGGCAGCTTGCGGTCCGCTGTATCCGTGAGCCTGAGTCTGAGGGCGGCAGAATATTGCGGAAGCTTGCGGAGGAAATAAAGGAAGCCTTTGCAGTGCTGCAGGAGGCCGCTGAAAAGGCCGGAATCACCGTGGAGCCGTACATCGCCATAACGGGCGGGCAGGCAAAAACCGATGAGTGGATGCAGTTCAAGGCGGATACGGTGGGATATCCTTTTGCCGTTATGAACTGTGCGGACGCCGAACTGACGGGAAACGCGGTCTTTGTATGGCAGAAACTGGGAGTTTACGGTTCCGTGGCGGATGCCGCGGCGGGAATCGTAAAGAAATCTAAAATTTTTTATCCGAATTGTGACAGTCTATCGAATTCCTGAAAATTTAAAAGCCATTATCTTTGATATCGACTCTACGCTATATACGCATGATGAATACGCCTTTGAGCAGGTGGATGTGCAGATACGCCGGTACGCGGAGCTGCGCGGCATGACGGCCGATCAGGCGCGCCGCCTGTTTTCCGAATTCCGCAGCGGCTGGAGCCGTGAGCACGGCGGTAAAAAAATCAGCATCGGCAACACGCTGCTGCATTTCGGTATTCCTATGGATGAGATTATCCGCTGGCGGGAAAACTTGGTGGATCCCGCTGACTATCTGTGCCGTGACGGGCGGCTGTACGATGCGCTTTCTGTGCTGCATGAACGGTACAGCATGCTGTGCCTGACGAACAATCCGGTCAAAATCGGTATGAAAACCCTTGAGGCGCTCGGAGTTGACGGCCTGATGCTGGGGGTGGTGGGCCTTGATACCTGCGGCGTGTCCAAGCCTGACATGCGTTCGCTTGAGGCGGCCATGAGCATGGCAGGAGTTTCCGCCGGGCAATGCCTGAGCGTAGGCGACCGGTATGACATTGACCTTGCGCTGCCGCTTGAGACGGGCATGGGCGCGGTACTTGTGGACGGCGTTGCTGACGTGTATGAGCTGCCGCAGGTTTTGTGCCGCTGAGACGCGGTTTGTGACATAATCCTCGTATAATTGTGACAAAAAGTATCCAATTTTGACATTTCACAAATGTATCTTTAAAGTTTGCTTTTTTGCAAAAGCCGTGGTGTAATGAGTACCGTAAGCGCTGCACGGCAGGTGCCGGCCCTGCTGCTGGCGGCGGAAAATACGGAGGAAATAACATGAAAGAGACTAATTCTGGACGGGTAAAAGTCCAGCAGTTCGGCAGGTTTATGAGCGGAATGGTCATGCCGAACTTAGGTGCGTTTATTGCATGGGGACTCATAACTGCTCTGTTCATAGCGACCGGCTGGGTTCCTAATGAAAAGTTTTCGCAGCTTGTAGGTCCGATGCTGACCTATCTGCTGCCGCTGCTTATTGCCTATACAGGCGGAAAAATGGTTCATAACGTGCGCGGCGGTGTTGTCGGTACGATTGCTACTATGGGTGTTATCGTCGGTTCCGACGCTACTATGCTTATGGGTGCCATGATCATGGGACCGCTCGGCGGCCTGGTGATTAAGAAAGTTGATGAAGTGCTGGAAGGTAAAGTTCCCGGCGGTTTTGAGATGCTGGTTGAAAACTTTTCTGCCGGTATTATCGGCCTGCTGCTCTGCCTGCTGTCGAATGCGGCTATTCAGCCCGTTATGTCTGCCATTCTGAGCGTTCTTACCAACGGTGTGAACTGGATTGTCAGCCATAAGCTGCTGCCGTTCTCTGCTGTCTTTATTGAGCCCGCAAAGGTTCTGTTCCTGAACAATGCGGTGAACCACGGTGTGCTTGCGCCGATTGCCGTAGAGCAGGTGAAAGAAGTAGGTAAGTCCGTGCTGTTCCTGCTTGAAACGAATCCGGGCCCTGGCCTCGGTATTCTTGTGGCGTACTGGCTGTTTTCTAAAGGCTCTGCCAAAGCTTCCGCTCCCGGTGCAATTGTGGTGCACTTTCTGGGCGGTATTCATGAAATCTATTTTCCGTTTATCCTTATGCAGCCCGTCCTTATTCTGGCGGCGATTGCAGGCGGTTTTACCGGTCAGCTGATGTTCATACTGACCGGAGCAGGTGAGGTAGCCGCTCCTTCTCCCGGAAGCATCTTTGCGCTTATTGCGGTTGCGCCGAAAGGCGGCCTGATTCCTGTGCTGCTCGGTGTCTGTGTATCCGCCGTTGTGAGCTTCCTTGTGGCAGTTCCGTTCGTTAAACGTAATGCCGCCAAGATGTCTGATGATGATACTGCGCTGGATTCTGCAAAAGCTGTGGTTGCAGACATTAAGAACATCGGCAGCACGACCCGCATTCTGTTTGCCTGCGATGCCGGTATGGGTACGAGCGCTATGGGTGCAAGCCGCCTGAAGAAGCTGCTGGCGGAACGCGGCGTGGTGAATGTACGCGTGGATCATGTAGCCATAGACTCTATACCCGGCGATGCACAGCTGGTGGTATGCCAGAAGTCTCTGGCGGATCGTGCCAGAACGGTCTGTCCGTCTGCACAGATTTATCCGATCGGCAATCTGGTGAACGCCTCCGAGTATGCCCAGATCGTGGATCAGATTGCAGCGGCGAAAAAAGCCTGAAACGCTGCGTGGTCTCAGAGTCCGGTACTGTGCCGTGGTTCTGAGACCGGCCGCGGATTTGTATAGTTTGTGCGGAATCCGGAAAAACCGATCCGCCTTTGCATGGAGTATTGTATATGAATCTTTTTGATTTTCTTATTACGCATCAGAATATTGCGGCCAAGGCCTCTGTCAAAAACTGGGAAGAAGCTGTCAGAAAGGGCGGTGAGCTGCTGATCAATTCATTTGCCTGCACGCCCGCCTATGTTGAGGGTATTATTGAAACCTGCAGGGCGAATAATGCGGCCTTTGTGATTGCTCCCGGTATTGCCATGCCCCATACCCGTCCTGAAAAAGGTGCAAAGGCGACCGGATTTGCGCTGGTTACACTGGAAACTCCGGTAAACTTCGGGGATCCTGAAAATGATCCTGTCGATCTACTCTTCTTTATGGTGGGCAAAGACGAGAACGCCCATGTAGGAGACGCCATGGTACAGATCGGAGACCTGTGTGACAATGCGGAGGATCTTAAGAGGCTCCGCGCCTGCAGAACCGTGCAGGAAATTATTTCATTCCTGCGGGCGGTAAAAAATAAGTATTAAGGACACTCATATGAAAGTCAGTGCGGCCCGTCTCTACGGGAAAAATGACGTACGGCTGGAAACATTTGATTTTCCGGCTATAAAAGATAATGAAATACTGCTTGAAGTACAGGCTGACAGCCTGTGCATGAGCACTTGGAAAGCGATTCAGGCCGGAGCTGACCATAAGCGCGTGCCTGATGATGTGGATACGAATCCGATTATTATCGGCCATGAATTCTCCGGTGTTATCCGTCAGGTGGGCCGGGAATGGCAAAATGACTATACCGAGGGGCAGATGGTAACCATACAGCCTGCGCTTAACTACAAAGGTTCTATGGATTCTCCCGGGTATTCATACAAATACTGCGGCGGCGATGCCACCTATGTGATTCTGCCGCCGGAGGTAATGATACTCGGCGCGCTGCTGCCGGTGAAGACGGACGCATTCTTTAAGTCCGCGCTTTCAGAGCCGTACTCGTGCGTTATCGGAGCGGTTCATTCGTTGTTCAGAACCAGCAGGCAGGAGCATGTGCATGCGCTGGGGCCGCTTGCAGACGGCAATATGGCGATCTTGGGCGGCTGCGGTCCTATGGGACTTGCAGCGCTCGACTATGCGCTTGCCATGGACAATCACCCCGGATATATCGTGGTCACTGATCAGGATGAGGCCAGAATCGAGCGCGCGAAAAAGATATTTGAACCGGTGGCAGCGGAGCGCGGTATCCGCCTTTCTATTGTAAACACCGCAGGCAAAGACGATTATCAGCTGCTGTATGATCTGACTGAAGGCAAAAAGTTCGATGATATTATGGTCATGGTCCCGGTTCCTGCGGTAATAGAGCTTGCGGACCGGCTGCTTGCCTTTAACGGCTGTATGAACTTTTTTGCAGGTCCCATCAATACGGATCTGACCGCCCGGGTGAACTTTTATGATGTGCATTATTTTGAAAAGCATATTGTGGGTACTACCGGCGGAAATAACGATGACCAGAAAGAAGCGCTGCTTTTGATGGAGCAGCAGCTCATTCACCCTGAGTCTTTGATAACGCATGTCGGAGGTCTGGATGCAGCAGGTCCTGCCAGCTGTAATCTTCCGGGGATAGGCGGAGGCAAAAAACTTATTTATACTCATAAGAGATTTCCACTGGTTCCGCTGGACGAGCTGAGTGCCCGTGCTGCCGAGCCGTCTGAATATGCAGGACTGTACGCAGGACTTGCGGACATAGTGTCCCGGCATAACGGGCTGTGGAATGTAGAAGCGGAACGATATGTTCTCAAGCACGCCCCGGAGGTATGATAGTATGGCTAAGATTTCAGCAGTTTGTTTAAGCTCAACGCTTCAGCGGACCATTTCATTCAAAACTTTTGTTCCTGAGCACGTGAACCGCTCGGAATACTACCGTATGGATGCTTCCGGCAAGGCCGTGAATTCCGTGCGTGTACTGAATCAGCTGGAAGCAGGCTGTGCCGATGTGATCTGTCCGTTGGGCAGTGACAATGCTGACCGCTTTCTGGCACTGGCCGCGAAGGACGGGCTTACAGTGCATGACGTCCGTATACCGGGTGCGACCAGGGAATGCTGGACGCTGCTTGACCGCACCGCTTGTACCACCACCGAGCTTGTGGTGGGCGAGCCTGTGGTGAGCGCCGATGTATCGGCACAGGCTGCTGAAATACTTGCGCTGACCGACCGCTGTATGGAAACATCCGATGCGCTGCTGCTGGCCGGCAGCCGTCCTGCCGTGTGGCCGGAGGATTTTTCTGCCCGCATCTGTAAGACCGGTGCAGACCATGGCAAGCTGGTTATGGCTGATTTCTGGGGACAGGATCTGCTGCGTACGCTGAAAGTTTGTACTCCCGGCATTATTAAAATCAACGAAGAAGAATTCTGCGGAACCTTCGGATACCGTTTTCCTTTAACTGAGCAGCAGCTGCAGGAAGCAGTCTGCGAGCAGAGTTCAAAGCTTGCTACGATTATCGTGGTTACCCGCGGCGTAAAGTCAACCTTTGCTGCAGACAGAGGAACGTTTTACAGCGCTCCGGTTGAGCGGATTGCGCATGTGGTGAACACTACGGCCTGCGGCGACTCTTTTTCTGCCGGATTTTTATATGAATATCTGGCAGGCGGTACTATTGAAAAAGCATTGCAGAAAGGCACCTGGTGTGCTGCCCGTAATGCGGAACTGGAATGCCCCGGCGCAGTCAGGGCATGACGATCAGGAGCCTTTATTATGGTAGAAAAGAAAGTAAAGATACATGACCCTAACGGGCTGCATGCCCGCCCTGCCAAGCGTCTTGTGGAGCTGGCAAAGGGATTTGCCTGCGACACCGTACTGGTGAACGGTGCTAAAGAGGGGATGGCAAAGAATTTGATAAAGCTTATGAAGCTTGGTATTACGTGCGGTACGGAGGTGACCGTACGGTGTACCGGTTCTGATGAAGGTGCGGCCTGTACCGCAATCACAAAGATGCTGGCGGAGATGACCGACTAAATCAGGGCCATAGTATGGATATGTTTACGATAAAGGCACAGACGATATCCGGGGGCATTGCTCTGGGAAAAGTCCTGAACTTTGTTCCTGTGCGTCAGGTGGAGCAGAAGAAAGCCCTTCCGCCCGAGGCACGGGCGGCGGAAGCCGCGTCTTTGCGTTCTGCCGTGCAGGCTGCCTGTGCCGAGCTTAATGTGGCAGTGGAGGAAATTAAGCGAACGCTCGGAGAGGATAAGGCTGCGATTTTTGCCTGTCACCTTGATATTCTGATGGATGATGAATTCCAGAAGGATATGTTTGACCTTATAGCGCAGGAAGGCTATGCCGCTCCGTATGCCGCCAAGGTGGTGTCGGAAAAAAATGCGCTGGAAATGGAAGAGCTTGAGGATCCGCTTTTTGCAGCCCGTGCGGCTGATTTTCGTGACATCGGACAGCGGCTGATTTCCTGCCTGTCGGATGCCGGCGGCGCTGATACTCCGTTTCCGCCGAAACCTGCGGTAGTGGTTGCTCCGTTTTTGACGCCGGGGCAGACTATCCGGTTTAATAAGGACTATCTGCGCGGCATTGTCATCAGTAAAGGCGGCAAGAATTCACATGCGGCCATTCTGGCACGTTCCATCGGTATTCCTGCTGTAGTGGTGCCTGAGGACATGCTTTCTTTGCTGAAAGACGGCATGGATGTGGTGCTGAATCTGCGTGACGATGTGCTGATTGTAAATCCGGACTGCCGTACTGCTGATGAAGTGCACGCTATACTGGACAGACAGCAGGTTCGCAAAGAAAAGCTGCTTGCATTGCGCGATGCTGAGCCGGTGACGCTGGACGGACACCGTGTGCAGCTGTTTGCGAACGGCGGCAGTATGCATGACCTGCAGGATATTGCGGCTTCAGGAGCGGGCGGCATCGGCCTGTTTCGTACGGAGTTCCTGTTCATGGAGCAGAACAGTCTGCCGGATCAGGATATTCAGGCAGCCTGCTACCATCAGGTGCTGCGGAGCGTGCCGGGTAAAACGGTAATATTCAGGCTGCTTGATGTAGGCGGTGATAAGCCGTTGCCCTATATGCCGATGGAAGCTGAAAAGAATCCGTTTCTGGGTATTAGGGGCATCAGGTTTTTGCTCGCGAATCCGGAGATTCTGCGTACTCAGATACGGAGTATGCTCATGGCGTCTGTGTCCGCAGAGATGACCGTACGGATTATGGTGCCTATGGTTGTGTCTGTGGATGAGATGGAACAGGCTGCGGAAGTACTGGCACAGGAACAGGCCGCTGTAGGCGGAGATGCTGTGCTCGGCATGATGGTGGAAACTCCTGCCGCCGCGCTGTCAGTCAGTGCGTATAAAGGGCTTGCAGGTTTTATCAGTATCGGCAGTAATGATCTTACGCAGTATACGCTTGCGGTTGATCGTGAGAGCGAACGGCTTTCCAGTTTATATACGGAATTTCATCCGGCAGTGCTGTCGCTTATGCGGAAGGCGGTGCAGGATGCCCATGCGTGCGGTATGGAGGCAGGTGTCTGCGGAGAATTTGCATCCAAGCCGGAGGGGGCTGCGCTGCTGGCAGGCTTTGGATTTGATGAACTGAGCATGTCGCCTGGTATGCTGCCGGCTGTAAAGGAGCTGATACTCGGCAGCGCTGTACTGGAGTTGCGGCAGCTGGCGGCGCAGGTAGAAAATAAAAGAACGCCGCGTGCAGTATTTGAGGTCGTTTCGGCATATTTGGATTCAAAAGGACTGCGATGAAAGTTGATAAAGAACGCCTGCTTGAGCGGCTTTTAGCGGCAGATGACTATATTCCCTTTGAAGAATTTACTGAAGCGTTTGACTGCAGCAGACGTACGTTGTACCGGTATATTAATGAGATAAATGAACAGTATAAGTCACGCCACATGTATGTGGAGACAAAATACGGTAAAGGAATCAAGCTGACGGGCAGTACCGATGCGGTGCCGTTCGACACGGTTTATTCTGCCGAAGTACGGTTCATTGACTTTACGCCGGAACGGCGTCAGCTTGCGGAGCTTCTGTATTACAGCGTACGGATGGAGGAGGTAAAGACTTCTGCGCTGGCAGGACTGCTCAATGTAAGCCATTCTACCGTGGACGGTGATGTGGCCGTTGTGGAGCAGACGGTGCTGCGGATGCCGGAGTGTAAGGGTATACGACTGTTTACCACCCATTATGGGCGGGGAATGTCCGCGCCGCTGTGGAGCCGCCGTATGCTGGCGCTGTATGTTGCGGCGCAGCTGTTCCCGGTACCGAAAAGCGGCAGGATTTTTTTAGGCAGGCGCGAAAGCGCTGAGTATAAGCAGTTCAAGGCGCTGCTGTCACTGCCTGCTTCGCATGCAGATATTCTGGAATGCCTGCGTACAGCGGAGCGCTCCATGCAGTGCAGCTTTTCGCTCTATGACGCTGTTCTGCTGTATTTTTATCTTGCGCTTGCAGCCGCCGCCCCCTGTACGGAGCGGTGCAGGGAATCTGATATTCCTGAGTCACTGAAAAAGCTTACCGGATTTGATCCGCGGCTTGAGCCCTCTGTTCCCGACCGCACCGCCGCCCGTATTCTGCGGCTGCTGCAGGTTGACAGTCCTGTAGAGCGGTATCTGCTGCGTGCGGTGCTGTCTGCGCTTGCGCCCGTCAGATTCAGTGAGACGGCCTGTGTGGACCAGCATGTTCAGAACTGTATCCGGGAGGCAGAAATACAGCTGTTCCAGCAGTACCTGCTGTCATCGCCATTGCAGAAAGATCTGAAGGTGTATCTGGGGGTGGAGCTGAGTGCAGTGCTGTATAAAACGGTGTACGGAATACCTAAGGACACTTCTGACTATGTGCCCGTCGCATCCGGCATGGTGGCAGGCGGTGCGCAGCATATTGAGAGCATCAGCCAGAATATGCTTGAGGCTATGAATCCGCTGCTGAAGGCTTACTGCGGATACACGCTTACCGGCCGCGACATAGCACCGCTGTGCATTGCGGTCAGTACCGAGCATTCTCACCGGCAGACGGTGACCGCGGGGCTCCGTGTGCTTGTAATTTGTTTTGAAGGTATCTGCTTGTCGCGTATGATTGCGTCGCAGCTTAGAATGTATTTTCCTGAGCTTGAGATTGTAAACATGACGGGCATTGAGGCGCTGACGGAAACATATCTGGAAGAAAACGGCATTGACGTGCTGGTGACTTCCGCGCTGCCTGAACGGCCTGCATCGGTTCCAGTGCCCTGCTATGAAATTCCGGAATCCGGTGACCGTCTGGAGCTTTTGGACGGGTTCAGACAGTTTCTGGAGGATAATGCCGCACGGCTGGGACGAGGCTGCATGGATAATTCGCAGGCCGGCGCATGTGCCGCGCTTTCAGAACCGGCGGTTCCTGCTGTTCCTGCTGTTCCGGCGGCCGACCCCGTACCGGAACAGCATTCTGCCGGCGGGCAGAATGAAGCGCTGCATGCCGTGTTCTCGCATTTTACGATACTGGAACTGGACAAACCGCTGCGCCGTGGGAAGATAACGGCTAAGCTTGCCTCCGTGGTACTTGAGGATGCAGAAAGTCGTAAAAAGCTTCAGAAAGCATTTGATGTGCGTGAGCGTAAAGGTCATGTCTATTTGCGGGTGGAAAATATTCAGCTGTTCCACTGCCGTTGTGAATGTGTCAGCGCCGCGCAGGCCGGATTACTCAGGTGCGCAAAGGACGGTTCTGTAATCCTGTATCTGATCGCTCCGGCGCAGGCTTCTAAAGATGAGCTTTTTGCGCTGTCGCTTATTTCAAGCGCGCTTATAGAGGCCGATGAATTTGCCCAGGCACTGCACACCAAATCAGCTCCGGAGCTGGAATCTATTCTGCAGAAACTTATCGGGTAACATATGATGCATGCAGTCTGATTTGTATGTTCATTTCTGCTGGGAACTTGTGCTTTTCTGCGCAGCTATTGTATAATGCATGCATAATAGTTTTATGAAGATTACAGAAAGAAAGGATTATAAATGAAACAGCATATTATCCCTGCTGTTTTTGTTATTTTGGCAGCGGTTCTGGCATCGGTGGTGATTATGTCCAGAAATACGGCATCGCCAGACAGAAAAGCAGCCAACCAGCCTCAGCTTACTACTCCCGTTCCGGACGGGCAGGTTTCTATGCAGACCGACGGCAGGTCCATGCTTACCGATGAAACCGGAATGACTTCGTTTATTCCGCTTAAATCAGGAGAAACGCTGCTGAATATCCTGACGATTGATTTTGACGGCGACAATCAGGACGACCAGATCAATCTGGTACGTAACATGACCAGTCCCTATATCTATCTTTTGATCGGTCTGTATAATTCAAAGACTGGTACATATGACCGTACCGCTGAAATAACCACGCGGATTACCCAGACCTCTACGTTTTCATACAACGGTATGGATATTATCGGTGATCACCGGCTGTGCCTTGTATATCAGGGCATCACTGATTCCGGAGAAAGTACGCTGCAGATATTCCGCGGCAGCAGTTCCGGCGGCCGGTTCCGCCTGGTGAATGTAGGTGATTTCAAGTCAAACGGTACGATATTCGTACAGCAGCTGGCCCGGAAGGAATCCTATGAGCTGTCGCAGTCAAACGGCGAAAGTTTCCCGGTGTGGGTGTACAGCACTCCGGTGGACGATCAGGGTAAGGCGCTTGGTGACCAGCTGCAGATTAAGTATGAATGGAACCACAGAAGCAGTAAATATGAAGAGACGAACCGCCTGCGTATAAAGGGGCGGCAGGGTGTGACTAAGGAAATAGCCCGTATTGGCGGCAGCTCAAAGCAGTTCGGCGAATTCCTTTCAGGCCTGTGGTACCGTTCCACCAATGAAGGGAACGGCGTGCGCTATATCTGCTTTGATTATGCTAACTCAGAGATTATCCTTCTGTATACCGGTACGGAGGAAGTGTACAAGTGGGGAAACAGCTATGTCAGCGGCAATACGCTGTACGTGACAAGCGAAAACGATGCCATAACGAATTATCAGCGCCGGTATAATATTACGCTCGTTGATTCTGATGAAATCGCCATCAGCATGCAGGATGATCTGCGCATTATGATCGTGGAGTCCAGCAGCCTGTGGAACGGTAACTATAAGCGTATGAGCATCGGCAGCCCGTTTACAACAGGTGCTCTGGGGCCCACCGTACAGACATATATCGATATGCTCAAACGCGGCGGTATGTGGGTTACATCGGACGGTACGTCGGTTGCGTTCAAGGATTCTGAATATACGGTGGCAGGAGAAGATTCTACTGACAATGGTAAATATGTCGGCATAGATGTTGGCTCCGAAGCTGTGCTGTCGTTCCGCTCATCAACGCTGTATCCATACTTTGCGTCTGATTATCTGGTGACTTTTGCAGAAACAGAAACCGAAAAGGAAAAAACTAAAGACCAAGATAAGAACAAAGATAAAGAAAAAGCACTGCCCAAGATTATTCTGCAGCCGGTGGTGATTACGCCGCGGCGGTGCATTCCGTCCGATGCAGCGGCCATCACGTTGAGCGTAAAGTCGTCTGCTTCAGCCGGCCAGTAATCCTGTATGCAGGAATTTATTGTACGATGATCCTCAGGTTCAGTCCTGCCATTATACCGTCCAGACCACGCCCGTTTATAAGCGAGCCTAGCGGTACGTAGATACGCTGCTCGGCGCCTGCTTTAAGCCGCCGGTTCAGAGTGAACATCCATGACCCCAGCAGCTCGGGATACAGAAAGCGGCAGCCTGACCAGAACCATGCATTGATTTTGTCTACATCGCCTCCGGCGGAGCCGCTTGCGCCTGAATCCGAGGAAGAAACGCCGCCGGCAAGTATGCCGTATCTGGCAAGGAGCGCAAGCCCGCCGCCGGCC